>Ga0335394_10000669_pt1 | contig 36946 bp, 29 predicted proteins | sample MAT03_FD_205741 | JGI IMG/M metagenome (GOLD analysis project Ga0335394, IMG submission 205741) | Freshwater microbial communities from Lake Fryxell liftoff mats and glacier meltwater in Antarctica - MAT-03 (spades assembly) (version 2) ...
GCGCAAGTCTTCGGGTTGTGGGTCGGGGCAAGTTCGCCGTCGCCTCTGTGTAACTTTGCGGGTTGGGGCGCAGAGGTCCCGGGGAGCGCCGGCGCTGGGGGGAGCGCGCAAGTCTTCGGGTTGTGGCTTGGGGCGAGCTCGCTGGTGCCTCCGTGTAACTTTGCGGGTTGGGGCGCAGAGGACCCGGGGAGCGCCGGCGCTGGGGGAAGCGCGCAAGTCTTCGGGTTGTCGTTGGGATTCATCGGCATGCCCTGACTTTTGGGCAGTCGGACATCAGCAAGCTTTTTCAGACGATATCCAGGCTTGATCCATCGGGTCTTCGATCCCACGGGATCTACCCAATACGCAGTATAGCACGTTTTGATTTCACTTACACTCTAACTTTAAACTTTATTTAGAAATTTATCAGACTAAAATCTAGGCTGGTCTAAGGAAAGGCCTGGGGCCGCGGGTCGCTTTGCGTCGCGCCCGTAGACCAGGCTACTGACCGGAGAGTTCCTCTTCGGTCGGGATGGGAATCGGCGGCCACCAGTCGATTCCCATCGGCGGCTTGGGCAGCTTATTTTTCGCGCGATACCAGGGATCGTAGGCGTGCGTCATCCAGGGCCGCCATCCGCGCGTCTTGGCTTGCGCCGCAGCCGGGTCCCGTTCGGGAACGAAGACCCAGGCGTGCGCTTTCCACCAGGACTCGGCGTTGTGTCCCGGCGGATAGCCTTGATGGAAGAGCCGGCAAAGCAACTGCAACTGGTCGACTCGCACCAAGCTGCCGTCGCAGGTGATTGCGGCCAACACCTGCCGGCGAGCTTCGTCGTGCGGCAACATGGCCACGCACCTTTCATCCAATCCCCACTCAGCCAGATCCGGATCCCGGCTCTCCCAGTATTCGTCAGAGCTTTCATTGAAGTCCCATCGCGATTTGCGCCAGACGGACGAAGTCGGCCCCAGATACTTCTCGATCACCACCGTGGCGGGACTGGGCGTGGCAAAGGTTAATCCTGTGCCGGCACTCAATCGCGTCCGCCCCGCCTGCACATCTAGGATCAAGACCTCGCCAACACTGCAACATGGAACCGGCAATCGCCCCGAGACCAGATCATCGAGAAGCTGCCAGGCCAGCAGTAGCTGAAGAATCCAGCTCCAGCCGACCGGGAGCCGAATCGCAATCCACAGTCCCCACAGCGCAAAGCCTGCCAGGCTGAGCCAGGTTCCCTCGATCGGCGACCGGATCGAGATCAGCCAGATAAGCACTCCCCAGGTCGGCAGCGTCAGGTACCATCGCCGCCAGGTGAGCGTTGGTTTGCTCGCCGTGACAACGAACAGAAAGCATGCCAGCGACAAGCCGAGTGTCAGCACGGGCCAAACCCCATACGGTGCCATTCCCAGCAGCACACCGACCGAGATCAGCAGGGCCATCATCCGGCGCAGGGTAAACTGAAAGGGGGCGGCGGGTGAGACCCCGGCAGAGATAGCATGAGCGGACTGGATGCTGCTCATCCGTGGGTCCCTTGAGTGCGAGGCTGGTCCGACACTCAATCGTCCGCGGCAGCTCGAACTATTCCCCCGCTAGTCCACCCGCTCCACGATCATCGCCACGGCGTTTCCTCCGCCCAAGCAGAGTGAGACCAGCCCGCGTCGCAGCTTGCGCGCGGCCAGGGCATACAGCAGCGTGACCAGAGTGCGGCAACCACTGGCGCCGATGGGGTGTCCCAGTGCGATCGCTCCGCCATGCACGTTCAGCCTGGCCGGGTCGATCTCCAGCGGACGCATGCAGGCCAGGCACTGCGCGGCGAAGGCCTCGTTCAGTTCGAACAGGTCGATGTCGGCGATCGTCAGTCGGGCCTTTTCCAGCACCTTCTGCACGGCCGTCACCGGGGCGATGAAGATCTCCTTGGGCGCAACTCCGCTCGTGGCGGCGGCGACAATGCGGGCCTTGAGCGGTGAGCGGCTTTCGCGGGCCACCTCTTCGCTCACCACCACCACGGCCGCAGCGCCGTCGCTCAATTGCGAGGCATTTCCCGCGGTCACGGACCCATCCGGAGCAAAGGCCGGCTTGAGCTTGGCGAGTCCTTCGAGCGAGCTATCCGGGCGTGGGCCCTCATCGCGTGCGACGATCGTCTCCCCCTTTTTGCCGGGAATCTTGACCGGCACGATTTCAGTATCGAAGACGCCGCTCGATACGGCCGTGGCCGCCCGACGCTGGCTCTCGAGGGAGAAGGCATCTTGATCGGCCCGGCTGACGCCCCGGCTGGCCGCGATGTAGTCGGCCTCGCTCCCCATGGCGATGTCTTCAAACGCGCACCACAGCCCATCGACGATCATGGAGTCGACCAGCTTGGCGTCGCCGTACTTGAAGCCTTCGCGGCTCCCCATCAGCAGGTGCGGGGCGCGGCTCATACTCTCCATGCCGCCGGCCACGATGACGCGCGAGTCCCCTGCGCGAATTGCCTGGTCGGCCAGCATCACGGCCTTCAATCCCGAACCGCACATCTTGTTGATCGTCACGGCGGCCACCGTCGGCGGTAAGCCCGCATGCAGCGCCGCCTGACGCGCCGGCGCCTGGCCCAGACCGGCCGCCAGGATGTTGCCGAAAATCACCTCTTCAACGCGTTCCGGCGCGATCTCGGCCCGGCGAATTGCCTCGGCAATCGCCGTGGCCCCCAGTCGGGGCGCTGGCACGCCGGCCAGTCCGCCCAGGAACTTGCCAATGGGAGTCCGACACCCGGCGATCACATACGAAGAGGCCATACGTCACCCGGAGAGGTGGGAGGAACGCTGTGTGGAATGTGCGGTCAAAAGCCGTTGGCATTCTATACATCGCGCTGTCGGAAGGGAGCGCCGACCGAGGTCGGACCGCGCAACTACGGCACCTTGGCCACATTCGATACGACTTTCGTCAGCCCACCTTTGTGGATCTCGAACCGACATTCGAATCCGGTAATCGGCGAGTCGTTCGACGCCAGGAAGTCTCGCGACATTGAACCCGAAGCTTTGACCGTCGAGGTGATATCTAGTTCCAGCAAGGAAGACGGCCCTTTCAGCACCCACATCACTTTCTCTCCTGGGCCGGGGTTTCCCCCGCGATTCGCGTAGTCGAGGGAAATGGTGATGGTCCTGCCCTTGCGCGTGGCGCGGGCGTTCGACAGGTCGAAGCGGGGGCCTTGTCCCGGGACGGATGGAAGCTGAATGATCCCCGACTGGTAGACAACCACCGAACCGACCAACAGCAGAATCAACAGCATCGCGAGGCCGCCTAGCTTCAGATAGCCCGCTGCTTCCGGAGTCATCCAGGCGCCCTGCTTGCGCCTTTTCTTTTTCTCCTCCGGGCTGTCTGCGCCGTCGTCTTTCTTGATCTCCTTCAGGATCTTGTCATTCAGCAATTCTGAAAGATCCTGTCCTGGACTGACGACCCGAACGGCCGGAACCACCCCCGGGCCGCCGGGCGAACTTGCGTTGGGCACCGTCTTCGGATTGGGTTGCGGGGCCGGCTTGGGCGGAGGGATTTTGCGTGGATCGTTGAGCGGCGCCAGTTCCAGACTGTCTTCTGCCGATGGGGGCGCCAGGAATGGCAGTCGGCAGGCCGGGCATTGAATCACCGTGCCCGCCTGGTTTTTCTCAATGCTGGTGCGCTTGCTGCAATTCGGGCAGACGGTTGAAAGGCTCATGGGGTTGCCACAGTCGAACGTACGGCGACGCGATCACTGCATTGCGAGCTTTGCCAGACTAGAGCGGCTACCCCGGCCAGTTGGGGAGCGAGCCGAGGAACAAAGGCCCCGCCTTATCGAGTTGGCCGATGCGGTCGTCGATCGTCTTGGGGGTCAACACGGTTACCGACGCGCTGATCATCACAGCGGCGACCAGAAAGACGACAAGCCCCAGAATCAAGACCAGCAAGAACAGCTCGTGCTGTTGGACGCTGACAATCCCGATAATGAACATGGCAATGCCAATCAGCATGGCAATCACTCGAATCAGGATATCCTGCGAGCGTTTCGCTCGGCATTCGTCGCAAAAGCCCATATCGACCTTCACGCTCTTGCGCAAGATCATCGCCAGGACAACATAGACCAGGACATTTACCAGGATGCCGGCGTAGACTGCCGGGTGATGCCAATAGTACGTCCGTTTGAGTCGCGAAGTGGCGGGCTCGTTGCACTTGATGCAGCGATCCGGCAGGACAGCATCTTTGACGACAAACAGACGCGTTCCTTGCCGCCAGGGACCGTATTCGTCGATGTCGCGCGGCCTGGCTGGAGCGGCCTGAGGTACCCGGCGCGGCTGGGCCAGATCGCTGGCGGGCGAAGCAAACGGATTGAAGTCTTCTTGCACGGTGCCCCCCTCCAGAGATGTAAGAATTGGATCTGCAGACATCGTACAGCGTGGCCCGAGTGCTTCCAAGCAACTGGCGAGGCTCTTTAACCGCTATTTCAAGATCTTGAACTCGCCGGCCTGGTAGCGCCGCCAGTATTCATCAAGATCGCGCTTCACGCTGGGCGCCAGCAGGAGCAAACCAATGACGTTCGGGAAAGCCATCGAGAGGATCATCATGTCGGAGAAGTCCATCACGGATCCCAGGTGTACGATCGCTCCCAGAAAGACGCATGTGACGGAAAGGACCTTGTAGAGCACCGTGCTGCGAGCCCCGAATAAATGCTCCCAGCTTCGCTCGCCATAGTAGCTCCACGAGATGATCGTCGAATAAGCAAACAACAGCGTTGCAATCGCCAGCACGATGGGAAACCACGAGATTTCGCCGGCAAAGGCCTGCGATGTCAACGCCGAACCTTTCAATTCCAGGCCCACCACCCAGGCGTCGTTGTCCCAGGCCCCGGTGATCAGGATCACCAGCGCCGTCATCGAGCAGATCACCACCGTGTCGATGAACGGTTCGAGCAGCGCGACGACTCCCTCGCGGACCGGTTCGTCGGTGCGGGCGGCGCTATGAGCGATGGCAGCGCTGCCGACGCCCGCCTCGTTGCTGAAGGCGGCCCGCTGCATGCCGATCGCCGCGGCGCCAATCACACCTCCGCCGACTGCTGAGCCCGAAAAGGCCTCGCTGAATATGCTCCCTGCCAGTTCCGGAATCCGCGCGTACTCTTTGGCAATGATCCACAGACAGGCCAGGATGTAGGTGCCGCACATCAGGGGAACAATCTTCTCCGAAGCCGACGCGATGCGGCGTATGCCCCCCAGAATCACCACAGCCACCATCAAGGCCAGCACGATGCCATAGATAGGCCGAAACCATGCCGAATACTCACTCATTGCCGTGCGGATTTCGCGGCGCTCGCTTTCGAGTTTCGAAGCGCGCGCGAAGTCTTCAGCCTCAATCGCCTGGGTGATTTCTTGATTCAATTTAAGCAGACGCTGGTTCTGCGATTGCTCCAGCACGGCCAGCATCGCGGCGGCCGATTGATTGGCTTGAAACATGTTGCCGCCGCCGAAACTCCCCAGCACGCACATCACCGAAAAGACCACCGCCAGCACCATCCCAAGTTTGGCGAACCCGGGCCCCATCGGTGCCAGGCCTTCGCGCAGGTACTGCATGGGCCCTCCCTGCACGGTGCCATCGGGTTTGACCAGGCGGTATTTCACACCCAGAGTGCACTCGACGAATTTGCTCGACATTCCCAGCAAGCCACAGACCATCATCCAAAAGAACGCACCCGGGCCGCCTGCCGTCATGGCGATGGTGACTCCTGCGATGTTCCCCAGCCCCACGGTCCCTGATAGTGCCGACGCCAAGGCCTGGAAGTGCGTCACTTCGCCGGACTCGTGCGGGTCGTCGTATTTGCCTCGCACTACTTGAATGGCGTGGTAAAAGCCCCGGACGTTGAAACCCTTCAGGTAGACCGTGAAGCCCAGCCCTGCCAGAACCAGCCACAGAACCACCAAGGGGAAGCCGTATGTCTCGCTCTTGACGGCAAACAGGTAGTCGGGTCGCGAGTCGCGCCCGCTGGCCGACGCGGGAACTCGCTTCAATTGATTCAAGCGGGCCAGCTCGTCGACTTGTTCGCGCGTGAGGATGTCGCCCGGCTGGTCGCTCAATAGCCGCCGCTTGGGGCCGACCTTATGGAAGGTGCCATCCGCAACGAGGACATACTTGCTCTTCGTATCGACGTTGATCGTCAGATACTCAACCAGAAGGTTACCGCTGCGACCCACCCGAAAGGGGCGCTCCTTGCCGTCGGCATCGTGTCCGGGAACCAGCTTGCCGGCGCCAAGCAAGGTCTCCGCTTCGGACAACGGAATCTGCTTCGGAGAGGACGCCTGCGGATCGACCGCGACAAAAGGGTCTGTGCTGCCCGCATTTCGAACGTAGAGTTCGACATGATCCATGAGGACGAACTCCTCGAGCGGCGCCCCCACCCGAAAGAGCAACGTTTTCGTCAGCCAGCTAACCAGCCCTTGAAAACGGTCATCAACTCGAGCCAGCGCCGAGGTTGCGGGCGGAGCTTCGTCTGGAACGATCAGCTCCTGCGATTGAGCCGCGCCGCGCGCCGCCAGAACCAAGATCAGCAGCAAGGCGATGACGCAAGGACGGGCGAAAGGCATGCTTCAAATCCTTGGCTGCCGACAGGTTCTGCGTTAAAACGCGATGACTGCTGGCATACTTCTAGCGAATGAACCGCTGACGCGTCAACGCTTTACGAGCGGACCTCCCCGCCTGGGGCATTTTTGATATACTCCCTTGCTGAAATTCGCCTAAAGCATAAGATACCTATGGCTGAGCAAGACTTCCCGCCTGATTGACCCGCCCTGACGAACCACCTGCCATGACACCGGGCTCCGATACCGAACTGATCGAGCTGCTGCGAAAAGACGGCCCGCTAAGCGTGTCGCAAATCGCTTCGGCCCGAAAGGTTACGGCGACCGCAGTCCGTCAGCGATTGAATCGGTTGATTGCCGAAGGCCTGATCCGCAAGGATCGAAACGACGCCAACGGCCGCGGCCGACCGAGTCACCGCTACGAGCTGACCGAAAAGGCTCAGCACCAGGTAAGCAACAACTTTGGCGGCAACAACTTTGGCGATTTGGCGACGATCCTGTGGGGCGAGATTCGCTCCGTGCAAGATCCCGACGTACGCCGGGGATTGATCAAGCGATTGGCCTCTTCCATGGCGGCGATGTATGCCGGCCGGGTTGAGGGGGAGACGCTGACCGAACGGATGCAGTCGTTGCGCAAGTTACTGGCCGAGCGCAACGTGCGGTTTGAAGTAAAGAAGAGCCAGGCCGGTCTCCCGATTTTGGAGGCCGTTCAGTGTCCTTATCCGCAGTTGGCCGCCATGGATCGCGGGATCTGCGCGGTGGAGAAAATGGTGTTCGACGAGTTGCTCGGAGGCAATGTCCGGCTTTCGCAATGCCGTTTCGACGGCCGCGGAGAACGGCTTCAATTGGCCGCAGGAACGGCGGGCGCTGCCGCGGGCGAAGAGGTTTGCTGCCGGTTTGAATCGAACTAACCGCGTGTTATAGTCACCACTTGCGCGATTTTGCCTCAGCACCACAGACAGATTTACAGCACGAATCATGAGCCAATCCAACGGAATGAACGTTCGCGGGCCTTGGATCGAAGGTCGCTTTGAAGAGAACGTGATCACCACGACGCTCGATCAGGCGATCAACTGGGCACGCGAGTCGAGCATGTGGCCGATGACCTTCGGCCTGGCCTGCTGCGCCATCGAAATGATGGCTGCCGGCGCCAGCCGCTTTGACCTCGACCGCTTCGGAGCGGGTGCCTTCCGGGCCACCCCGCGCCAGGCCGATCTGATGATCGTGGCTGGCACGGTGACCTATAAAATGGCCAGCCGCGTCCGTCGTCTCTACAACCTGATGCCCGATCCCAAGTTTGTGATCGCCATGGGGGCCTGCACCGTCGGTGGCGGTCCCTACTTCAAGTACGGCTACCATGTGGTGAAGGGGGTCGACCTGGTCGTCCCCGTGGACGTTTACGTGCCTGGTTGCCCGCCCCGCCCCGAAGCGCTGCTGGAAGGTCTGATGCGGATTCAAGACAAGGTCCGGGGCCATCGCATGGGCAAGACCAAGACCGGCGAAGGTCTGGCGCACTGGATGAGCACGGCGGGCCAGTTGGGGACCAAGCTCGACGACGAACTGCCGGTGCCGCATCACTCGGGCTATGTCTCGGGCGATCCGAACGATCCGGTTTACGACCACCAGAAGATTACGGGTTAGTTGTCATGGCGGGCCTTCGGGCTGCCTCCCTGGAATTGAGAAGTCATGGTTCACGAGGTTCAAAACGGTCTGATGGCTGAAACGCTGAAAATTACCGATCTGCACGTCAACGTCGGCGGCAAGCCGATCCTCAAGGGTGTCAATCTCGAGATCCAACGGGGTCAGGTTCACGCCTTGATGGGCCCCAACGGCTCGGGCAAGAGCACGCTGGGCTTGGCGATTGCAGGACACCCCGGTTACGAGGTGACGCAGGGCTCGATCGAACTCAATGGCCAGGACATCCTGGCCATGGAGCCCGACGAGCGGGCCCGCGCCGGCATCTTCATGGCGTTCCAGCGGCCGATGGCGATCCCCGGCGTCAAGATGGCCGACTTCCTGCGGCATGCCGCCACGAACGTCCGCCGACCTGACCGCAAAGAAGGCCAGGAGCTGATCGCCATGAAGGAGTTCCGCAAGGAACTCAAAGAGAAAATGGAACAGCTCAAGATGGACCCGCAGTTCGCCAAGCGTTACGTGAACGACGGCTTCTCGGGCGGAGAGATGAAGCGGGCCGAGATCCTGCAACTGGCCATGCTGCGGCCCAAGTTCGCCATCCTGGATGAGACCGACAGTGGCCTCGACGCCGACGCGGTCCGTCTGGCCAGCCAGTCGATCGCCGAGATCGGCGGCAAGGACATGGGCATTCTGATCATTACGCACCACGAGCAACTGCTGGAACACAACCGTCCGAACGTGACGCATGTGATCCTGGGCGGGCGCATCGTGGAGACCGGCGGGCCCGAGCTCGCCGTGGAACTGCACAAGCAAGGTTACGGGCGGATCCGCGCGGCTTACCCCGAGGCGGCTGCCGAAGAAGCGGCGATGCGGGCCAAGGAAGCAGCCCGGAAGGAAGCGACAGTTGCCGCGGTTTGATGCTCGTTGGTGATGTTCACCACGGGCAGCGGCGGACAGCGGTTTCCTTTACAGCTCAACGAAGAGCGTGCCCTCTAAAAGAAACTTGGGCTCGAAAACGAGCCACTTTTCCCCTTACGCGGGAGTTAGGCAAGCGACATGGCGACTGATCTCAAGACCGACGAAACCGGCATTGGCGAAATCAACAAGTACGATTTCCGCAACGAAGAGCGGTACATCTTCAAGAGCCGCAAGGGGCTCGACCGCCAGATCGTCGAACAGATTTCGGACATGAAGAACGAGCCGGAGTGGATGCGGGAATTCCGCCTGCACGCCCTGGACGTCTTTCACTCGAAGCCGATGCCCACCTGGGGCGGCAACATCGACATCGACTTCCAGGACATCTACTACTACATCAAGCCCTCGGACCATCAGGGCCGCAGTTGGGACGACGTGCCCGACGACATCAAGAAGACCTTCGATCGGCTCGGCATTCCCGAGGCCGAAAAGAAGTTCCTCTCGGGCGTAAAGGCCCAGTACGAGAGCGAAGTCGTCTACGGCTCGCTCCGCGAGGATCTCTCGAAGCAAGGAGTGATCTTCACCGATACCGACAGCGCCATCCGCGAGTATCCGGATCTGGTGCGCGAGTACTTCGGCACGGTCATTCCGACTGAGGACAACAAGTTCGCCGCCCTCAACTCGGCTGTCTGGTCGGGCGGTTCGTTCATCTACGTCCCCAAGGGCGTGAAGATCGAGTTTCCGCTGCAGGCCTACTTCCGCATCAATGCCGAGAACATGGGCCAGTTCGAGCGGACCCTGATCATCGTCGACGAAGGGGCGCAGATTCACTACGTCGAGGGCTGCACGGCCCCGATGTACTCCAGTGAATCGCTTCACTCCGCGGTCGTTGAGATCCTGGTGAAGAAGCACGCCCGCTGCCGTTACACCACGATCCAGAACTGGGCCAACAACATCTACAACCTGGTGACGAAGCGGGCGATGGCCTACGAGAACGCCACCATGGAGTGGGTGGATGGCAATCTTGGCAGCAAGCTGACCATGAAGTACCCGGCCGTCTACATGATGGAGCCGGGTGCTCGCGGCGAAGTGCTGTCGATTGCCTTCGCCTCGGCCGGCCAGCATCAGGATGCCGGCGCCAAGATGGTGCACTGTGCTCCGAACACCTCGAGCCGCATTATCTCGAAGTCGATCTCGAAGAACGGCGGCCGCGCCAGCTATCGCGGGCTGGTCAAGGTCGAGGACGGCGCGAAGGGCTCCAAATCGAGCGTGGTTTGCGACGCCTTGATCCTGGACTCGAAGAGCCGCAGCGACACCTACCCGTACATCGAGATCGACGAGAACGACGTGACCATCGGCCACGAGGCCAGCGTCTCGCGGATCGGCGAGGAGCAGCTCTTCTATCTGATGAGCCGCGGCCTGAGCCAGCCCGAGGCCAGCACCATGATCGTCAACGGCTTCATTGAGCCGCTGGTGAAAGAGCTGCCGATGGAATACGCCGTGGAAATGAACCGGTTGATTGAGCTGCAGATGGAAGGGACCGTGGGGTAAGGTCTGAGGTCTGTCGCTGAAGTATCGAAGCAGAGAAGCCGTGCCGATCGTCGTCGGATATCACGCCTGCCAACGCGATCATGCGGACGTGATCCTTCGTGATCGCAACGCTTGGCAGCCAAGCCGTAACGCCTACGACTGGCTGGGCGACGGGATCTATTTTTGGGAGAATAACCTCCGGCGAGCCCGAGAGTGGGCGCGCGATGTGATTCAAGGTCCATCAGCGATTCTCCGCGCGGAGATTGACTTAGGAAGGTGCCTGGATCTGGCAGAGACAGAATTCCTGAGGGAGATTGAGGAAACCCACCGGCGTTTGCTGAGGGTCTACCGTGAGAATGGCTGGAAGTTACCGCAAAATCGAGACGTGCCTCGTGGCTCTCGAACCGTTCGATGGACGATTCGCTGGCTTGATCAATTGAACACGTCGCTGTACCGCATGCTGGGCGTCGAGTTCAGGCGGTTTAGAGACCAGAAGTTGAGGTACTTGGATCGGCTAGTCATAGGACGATTCTTGGAAGAGTTAGACTCTCGCTTTAGCACGGTTCAGAAGATTCAAACAGTGCGTTGTCCCTTCGAAGAAGGCGACCCCATTTTCCCCGGCTCCGCGATACTCGATCAAACGCATGTTCAGATCGCTGTTCGCGACCCGACATGCATCAAGCAGGTCGCTCGGGAGGTGTAAAAGTGTTGAGCGCTGAACAAAAAGACCTCGCCGAAAGGGCACGTCAGGCAATGGAGGAGTACCACAGGCTCCCGATTGAAGAGCAGACGAAACGACTTCTCGCCTCGGGTCTCGTCGACGAAAACGGCCAGTTGATCGATCGCGGTCCGGGCGATCTCCGCAGTGCAACAAACGGCAATGACTCGAACGGCGCCAAAAACGGCAACGGCAAGTCGCACTCATAAATCTCAAACTTACGCAGTAGACTGACCGCATTTAATGACTCAAGTAATGACCCAACGTGGATTTACTCAGGACACCTTCCGGGCGTTCCTTGCCGGCCGCGACGAACCGACCTGGCTCATCGAGCTGCGGCAGCAGGCCTTCGAGACCTTCCTGGCCATGCCGATGCCGGGCGGACCGCCCGAGGAATGGCGGCGCACCGATGTTCGCGGGCTGAAGCTTGACAAATTCGGCTTTCCCGGCGATGTGCCGGCCGCGGCTCCTTCGCAGGCGCTGCTGACTGAAGGGGTCGACCTGGGCGGACGGACCGTCTCGCAAGACAGTCGCATCGTGCAGGAATCGGTCGACGCCAACATCACCGCCTCCGGCGTGTTGTTCGGCAGCCTCGATCGCTTGGCGAGCGAACACCCCGAACTGGTCAAAGAGCACCTGTTCGGCCGCGCCGTCCGTACCGACGCCGATAAATTCGCCGCGCTGCACGCCGCCGCCTGGTCCGGCGGAACGCTGCTCTATGTGCCGGCCGGTGTGAAAGTCGAAAAACCGCTGCACATCTTGTCGCAGCTTTCCGATGGTGCTGCCGATTTCTCGCACACGTTGATCGTGCTCGAGGACGGTGCCGAGGCAACCGTGCTGGCCGAAACCGCCGGTGCCGAGACCTCGGGGCTGCATGCCGGCGGCATCGAGATCCTGGTCGGCCCCAACGCCCGACTTCGGTACGTCAACCTGCAGAACTGGGGACGCGGCGTCTGGCATTTCGCCCATCAAAAGGCAATCGTCGAACAGAACGCCCGCCTGCAATGGACCATCGGCGCCCTGGGCGCTCGCTTGGCCAAGGTCAATCAACACGTGGCCCTGGCCGGTCCCAAGGCCGAAGTGCAGGTGAACGGGGTGATGTTCACCGAAGCCAAGCAGCACCTGGCCTACCACACGCTGCAACACCACGAGAGCCCCGAGGGGATCAGCGATCTGCTCTACAAGGGGGCGCTGCAGGACCACTCGCGGCTGGTCTGGCGGGGGATGATCAAGGTCGACCCCAACGCCCAAAAGACCAACGGCTACCAGCGCAACGACAACTTGATGCTCTCGGCCGACGCCCGGGCGGATTCGATTCCGGGGCTCGAGATCGAAGCCGACGACGTTCGTTGCACGCACGGGGCCACGGCCGGCCGGGTTGAAGAAGACCCGATCTTCTACGCCCAATGCCGCGGCCTGACCCGCCAGGAAGCGACCCGCATGATTGTCACCGGTTTCTTCCAGCAGGTCTTCGACCGCATCACGATCGAAAGCGTCCGCGAGGCGCTGGCCGTTGCGATCGGCCGAAGAATTCGGAAGTACCTGTAATGAGCGATTTCATTCAGGTCGCCCAAGTCTCCGAGATTCCCGACCCCGGCAAGCTGCTCGTTGAAGTTGGCGAACGGATGCTGGTGCTGTTCCATGTCGGCGGCAAGTTCTCGGCGCTCGACGACGTCTGCACCCACGACGGCGGCCCGCTCTCCGAGGGGCTGCTCGACAACCACACCATTGCCTGCCCGCGGCATGGGGCCAAGTTCGACATCTGCACCGGCAAGGCCCTGACCATGCCGGCTACCAAGGCGACCGTGGCTCACGAGGTGAAAGTCGAAGGGACCAGCATTCTGGTCCGCCTGGTCGACGACTAAGCCGCGCGCGCTTCCCGATTCACGCTGCGACATTCACGCTGCGACATTCACGCCCTCGCCGAATCACGCCCGTTCAAGGAACCCCGCCATGTCCATTACCGAAGACGCCATTCGCGAGAGCCTGAAGCAAGTCATCGATCCCGAGTTGTTCGTGAACATCGTTGACTTGGGCCTGGTCTACAACGTGATCACGCACACAGCCCCGCCGGCAGCCGGGGAAGCGACCCCGACGGAAGCGGCTCCGCAAGACGTTGCCCCCGTCACGCCTGAGGGGACCCCCGCGCCCGACGTGGTTCCCGCTCCGGCCGCGACTGGCGAGAAGACGAACATCAAGATCGAGATGACGCTGACCAGCCCTGCCTGCCCTGCCGGTCCACAGATCATCGCCCAATCCAAGACGGTGCTCGGGCGATTGGAAGGGGTGGGCGACGTCGAGGTGAAGCTGGTAATGACCCCGCCCTGGACGCCCGCCCGCATGAGCGAAGATGCCAAGGACCAATTGGGGATCTACGAGTAGTCCTGTCGCAGGTTGGGCTGTGCCCGCCAACGCTACTTCGACATTTCACTACGGGTCTTCGTTCGCCATGCGCGGTGGCGCATCGAACGAGCTCTCAAACTCTCATCGCGCCGGTGCACACCCCGATATGCACGACTGGCAGATCTGCCTGGCGGCCTATCCGCCGGCCACACGCTCAAGTACCTCGGGTTCCCGCGCACCTGCGTCACCCCGCAAACCGTTCGCGATCCCTCGCGCGTCCATGGGCGAGGATCAAGTCATCTCGCGGCCATCGGCCAGGCCGAAGCGTGGTCGGAAGCAGTCCAAATGACCTGCAACATTGAGCAGCGCAGATCCGTTGCCGTCTGTCAGATGACTGCGATCTTGCTTGTGGTGCCGCGGTGAACATCGCTTTGTTCGCCTACATAGCGTTAGGCGGCGCGCAAAGGCAACAGCACTGCTACAGATCGATATTCTTTCCCCGCTTCTCGATCTGGCGATTCATTCCGCTACTATGGACGGCATCACCGGCAACTTGAAGCATGCCGTACTCCAACCGACGGTAGCCACCATGAGACTTTCGCGCGCCCCCTTCGTATTCGCTCTGGTCGCTCTCGCCGCCATCTCCTCCAATGCCCAAGCGCAGCCCGCGCTGGGGCAGTTTGCGACTCCAGTCCCTAGCTCGATCCTGGACCGCGAGAAGTTCTCGGAGTGGCAGGACGGCCGCGAGTCTCCCGTTGCCGACAAGGAGTTGAAGAACGGTCCGAGCGATGTCCTGTGGACGCAGGACGCGCGGATCGAGTGGCGCGGGGCGAAGTTCGGCGCGGGGCTCAAGCCGGGCCTGCGCCACCTGCGGATCGCCTTCACAAAATCCATTCCGGTCGGTTCGGTCCTGGTCCGCGCTGGCGGCAAGATGAGCGTCCTCAAGCCTTCCGCGGAGTACCCCGGGGACTTGGCGAACGAAGCCCAGTGGACCCCAGCCACTCGAATCTCCGGCGGCCGCATTACCAGCGACGAGGTCGACGCCGAGAGCTTCGCGTTCTGGTCGTTGCCTGCCGGAACCGAGACGCGGGCCTTGCGATTCACGCACGACGCGCAGGCCGCCGACCGCGAACCGGCGGGCATCCTCGGTGGAGCCTGGATTCTGCCCGGGCGGTACGTCAACCTGGCTCCCCAGGCGGTGGTGACTGCCAGCGCTCGCCCCGAGGCGGCCGGCATGATCAACGACGAATCAAACAACCGCACCTGGGCGACCTGGAACAATGGAGAGCAGGGCGGGGACCGCCCCCTGGGAGACGGACACTCCGAATGGCTCGTCCTCACCTGGCCTTCCCCCGTGAGACTGTCTGGCCTGTCGTTTCTTTGGACCGGCTTCTCGGCCGCCGAGATCGAGACCTTCAACGGCCCGGAGACTGAGAGCCCCCTGGCTGCGCCGGCCGACCATTGGCAGAAGGTCCGTTCGATCGACAAGCTCGAAGTCTGGTATCCCTTCCAGCTCGGCCCCAACTGGGTCGACTTCGGCAAGCCGCTTGAGACCCGCGCCCTGCGCGTGCGAATGACGGCCGGCCCCAAGTCAAATCATCCGCATCTGGCCTCGCACACCCAGAAGAACCGTAAGGTCTGGTTGGGCGAGTTGGCCGCGCTCGGGTCGCTAGGTGATGCCAAGATCGAGACCGCACTCCCGCGACCGACGGCCGAGTTGCCCCCGCCGATTGCCGTCCGTTTCAAACTCCCCCAGGCGGGGCTCGTGACACTGGTGATCGAAGATGCGCAGGGCCGAAGAGTACGGAACCTGGTGAGTGAGGCCCCATTTCCGGCCGGGGACAACGTTGCCTGGTGGGATGGCAGCAACGACCTGGCCCGCGACAACGACGCCGCCAAGCACGGCCTGTATCACATTCCCGCGCAGTTCGTAGCGCCGGGCGAGTACCGCGTCCGGGGGCTGTGGCGCAAGCCGCTGAAACTGATCTACGAGATGAGCGTCTACAGCGCGGGAGTTCCCCCTTGGGAAACGGCGGACAGCACGGGCTGCTGGAACACGAATCACACCCCGCCGACCAGCATGGCCTTTGTCCCCGGTACTCGTACGGCCAACGGTCAGCCGCTGATCTTCATGGGTTCGTACGTGGCCGAAGGAGGGCACGGACTGCAGTGGGTCGGCGAGGACGGCAAGAAGATCGGCGGTCAAGGCTGGGTCGGAGGAGTCTGGACCGGCGCCCCGACGTTAGCCGTCGACCTGGGCGAGAAGGCCATCGCGAATCACCTGGTCTACGTTGGCTCAGTCTGGGAAGGCGAGCTGCGACTGACGGCCAAGAATCGCGAGTTCCGGGATCAGCCCGTTCTCAAGGTCAAGCTGGGGGAAGATCCCAAGGATCTCGCGCCGGAAAAGCGACCCAAGGTGCTGGCCGACTTCGACGGAGGAGATCGACAGTTTGTGCTAGCCGGCTTGGCCGCCCATAACGGTTTGCTCGTCGCTTCGCTCATCCGACAGAACGAGCTGTGGCTGGTGAGCGCGGCCAACGGCAAGCAGGTGGGCAAACTATCCGTGGAGGACCCCCGCGGACTCTCGTTTGACCGGCAAGGCCGGCTCCTGGTGCTGAGCGGCAAGCGGCTGCTCCGCTATCCGCCGATCGTTCCCGGCGAAGCCAAGTCCCCCGAGCTCGTGATCGAGGCGGGACTCGAAGACCCGCGGCATGTCACGCTCGACGCCGAGGGACAGCTCTATATCAGCGACCGGGGGACCGCGCATCAGGTCAAGGTCTTCTCAGCCACGGGCAAGCTGGTTCGCTCCATCGGCAAACCCGGGCTGCCGCAGGCGGGCCTGTACGATCCGCTGCACATCCATCATCCGAACGGGCTGGCCCTCGATAGCCAAAGCCGGCTGTGGCTGGCCGAGGACGATTTTCATCCCAAACGGGTTTCGGTCTGGACCTCGGGGGGCGAGTTGGTCCGGGCGTACTATGGGCCCGGCGAGTACGGCGGCGGCGGAGTCCTCGATTCGCAGGACAAAGCGAAGTTTTTCTACAAGGGGCTTGAGTTCCAGCTCGACTGGAAGACCCGCCAGCATCGCCTGGTGCGGATCTTCTACCGCCCGAACGAACTGCTGCAGGCCCATTTTGGACCGCACTCGCCCGATACCCCGCTCTATCCGGCCGCGCGGCCCGGCGAGCGGTATTTTACGAGCTGCTATACGTCGAATCCCACCAACGGCGCGGGGGCCGCCTTCCTTTGGCGAGACACTCCGACCGCCGCCAAACTGGTGGCCGGCGTCGGCACGGCCCACGACTGGGCGATCCTTCGCACCCCACCATTCCGCGAGCGCTGGCCCCCGGGTGTGGACCTGTCGAAAGAGAAAGAGCGCCACAACAACCCTGCGGTGTTCGCCTGGACCGACACCAATGGAGATGAGGTGCCGCAGCCGGAAGAAGTGCAGATGACCAAAGCCCCTAGCGGGGGCGTGACCGTGATGAGCGACCTGTCGATTGTCCTCTCGCGATTGGGAGATCGCGCCGTCCGCCTGCTGCCCACCGGCTTCACACCTCAGGGGGCACCGAAGTACGATCTTTCTTCGCCGCAAACGCTGGTCGAAGGGGCCCAAGGGACGCCCTCCTCTGGTGGAGATCAGGCCCTGGCCAATGATGAGGGCTGGACCCTGCTGGCCAATGCTCCCAAGCCGTTCTCCAATCACGGTCCCGGTGGCGTCTTCCGAGGGGAGGCCATGTGGAGCTATCCCGCGGCCTGGCCGGGGCTGCACGCCAGCCACGAGGCAGCCGTCCCTGATCGCCCAGGCATGATCATCGGCAATACCCGCCTGCTGGGCGGATGGATCCGACCGGCGGGAGAAGGGGGCTCGATGTTCTGCGTCAACGGCAACATGGGAAACATGTATCTGCTGACCGCCGACGGACTCTTCGTGAGCACGCTCTTCCACGATATCCGTCAGCGGGCGAACTGGGCCATGCCGACCGCCGAGCCCGGCATGGAAGTGACCGATGTCTCGCTGCACGACGAGAACTTCTGGCCTAGCATCACCCAGACGAAAGATGGCCAGGTTTATCTGGTCGATGGCGCCCGCACCAGCCTGGTCCGCGTGGATGGTCTGGACTCCATCCGGCGGATTCCCGAGCAGCCGCTGAAGATCTCGGTCGAGGATCTGGCCAAGGCCCGCGATTGGTTTACCGCGGCCGAGATCAGTCGCCAGGCGAACGCCGCGCAGGCGCCGCTCGATGTGGCCCTGCGCAAGTCGCCGCCGACGGTCGATGGCCAACTCGAAGATTGGCCGGCCGAAACCCGCTGGGCCGTGATCGATCGCCGGGGGACTCGGGCGAATTTCAACAGCGACTCGCAGCCCTACTCGGCCGAGGCTGCCGCCTGCATTGCCGGCGACCGGCTCTACCTGTCTTTCCGCACGGCCGAGAAGGACCTGCTCAAGAACAGTGGAGAGACGCCGAATGCCCTGTTCAAGACCGGGGGCTGTCTCGATCTGATGCTGGCCACCGATCCCGAGGCACCGGCCGGGCGGGGCAAGCCGGTCGCGGGAGATCTGCGGCTGCTGGCGACGATGGTCGGAGGAAAGCCTCGCGCGATCCTCTATCGGGCGGTCGTGCCCGGCACGCGCGAGCCGACGGCCTTCAGTAGTCCCTGGCGCACGATCACGCTCGACGTGGTCGAGGACGTGACCTCGCAGGTCCAGTTGGGCACCGATGGCAAGGGGAAGTTCGAGCTGAGCATTCCGCTGGCGTCGCTGGGCTGGTCGCCGAAGGCGAGGCAAACGTACCGCGCGGACCTGGGCCTGCTGCGCGGCAACGGGTTCCAGACGCAGCAGCGGGTTTACTGGTCGAACAAAGCCACGGCCATCACCAGCGACGTCCCCAGCGAAGCGGAATTGACCCCCAAGCTCTGGGGTGTGTGGCGGATCGTAGAGTGAGAAATCGCCATTGCGTGGCCCTGAGCGCAGGTGGATCGTTCAAGCAGTCCCTGGTATCGGCTGAAGATAAAGCCGCCCGAGAAGCCGCCGATGGGAATCGACTGGTGGCCGCCGATTCCCATCCCGACCGAAGAGGAACTCTCCGGTCAGTAGCTTGGACTCAATAGCCAGATCTACGGGCGCGACGCAAAGCGACGCTTCTTCTTCCCCTTTTGGCCATGGCCCGCGCTTCGCGAGCCGGTTGCCGGACGTCCACCACCGGAACCACCGGAGGATCCACCGCCGTACGAGCCCGAACCGCCGCCGCCCTTGCCGGACTTGGCAGCGGCTGTCGGCGACTTGCCCCGTTGGCCCTTGCCCTGCTGCGGACGCGGCGGACGGGTCTCGGCCCGAGCGGCTGCGTTGTCCGCTTCGGCCAGTTGGGCCATCCCTTCGGGCAGCTTCTCCACGGTCAGCGGGCGGTTGAGCAAGCGCTCGATGCCGCGCAGGTACTTCTTCTCTTCGGCATCGCAGAAGGCGATCGCCACGCCCGTCGCGCCGGCTCGGCCCGTGCGGCCGATGCGGTGCACGTAGGTTTCGGGCTCTTCGGGCAGGTCGTAGTTGAAGACGTGCGAGACGCCGTCGACGTCGATTCCACGGGCGGCCAGATCGGTAGCCACCAGCACCTCGAGCTTGTTGGCCTTAAAGGCTTCCAGCGCCTTTTGACGAGCGCTCTGGCTCTTGTTGCCGTGAATGGCTTGGGCCTTGATGCCCGCCCGATTCAACTGCACCGTTACGCGGTCTGCCCCGTGCTTGGTGCGGGTGAAGACGATGGCACGGGTCGAGTTCTTGCTGTCGATCAGGCTGGCCAGCAGGCGGGTCTTCTGTCCCTTGGAGACAAAGTAGAGCGAGTGGTCGATCAACTCGGCGGTCGCTTTGACCGGCTCGATCTTCAGGCGGACCGGATTGCGAAGAATCGAGTTGGCCAGCTTCTCGATCGGCTCAGGCATGGTGGCCGAGAAAAACAGCGTCTGCCGCTGTGTGGGGAGCTTAGCGATGATCCGCTTCAGGTCGGGCAGAAAGCCCATGTCCATCATGCGGTCCGCTTCGTCCAACACAAAGATCTCGACATTGTTCAGGTGGGCATGTCCCTGATTCATCAGGTCGAGCAAGCGGCCCGGCGTGGCCACGACCACGTCGACTCCCTGTTGGAGCGAACGGACCTGCGGGCTTTGACCGACACCGCCGTAGATCACGACTTGCCGCACGTTGGTATTCTTGCCGTAGGCCTTGAAGCTTTCGCCAATCTGCGAGGCCAGCTCGCGGGTGGGCGAAAGTACCAGCACGCGGGTGCGGCGCGCGGGGCGCTGCTTGGTACCCTGCGAATGCTGCTGCGGATTCGTGCCGGTTGCGGGGACGGAACCCTGCGGCGGGGTTTGGCTCAGGCGATGCAGAATCGGCAGCGCGAAGGCGGCCGTCTTGCCGGTGCCGGTCTGGGCACAGCCGAGCAAGTCCTTGCCGGCCATCACGTGCGGGATGGACTGGCTCTGGATCGGGGTGGGGGTGGTGTAACCTTCGGCGGTCACAGCACGCAGAATAGAGGGCGACAGCCCGAGCAACTCAAACGACATAGCGGTCTCTTGGGGATGTCCCGAGAGGAGGAGCCTGAGCCAAGACCGAGTGCTACCGATTCTCGCCTGAGAATCAATGCAACATCAGTCTAGTGTTAGAAGGCTTCGCCCGTGGGGAAGTAATTTTGCTTCCATTCATCGCGACGCGATGAATTTCCCAGGACCGAAGGGATGAACGCGAGTTGCGTTCTGAGATAGCCATTGGACCTGGCAGTCATCCAATGGCCTCAACGCCGAAGGAATGCACTGATTTGGTTGTAACAATCGGGTGCCGAGCCGTCCAGGGGAGGTTCGCGAGAATGGCTGGTGCTGTCACTGGTGCGACAGCACTGGGGGCGTTATCCGTCCGCGCGCGTTCGGCCGATAATTGAAAGAGGGGAAGCGTCTTACGAGTTCGCGCGGGGAGGTTCCATGCGTCATCGCATTCAAGCGGCAGCTTTCTGTCTGGTCCTGGTGGGGATGACAGGTTGTAGCTCCACCGGCAACGGATGGAGTTGGAAGCCATCGTTCCTGAACTGGGGGGCCAAGCCTGGCGAAGCGGGAGCAGGGGGCGAGATCACCGAGTTCAAAGTCGAGAATGCGCCGCCCAAGTCGCCCGGCTGGATGAATCCGCCGTTCTCGAGTTGAGCATTCCGCAGGGCGGGCAGGCCATTGCTCGTTCCCAGGTAGCTCACCGGTTCCCGGGCCAGGGGAAGCAAGGTTTCAGGGCGGGTATCCCGGCCCTATAAATCGCAATAAACGCCATCCATCAGCTTCAAGAAAAACTGATACGCTATACTGCGAAATGGCCAGAGGCCGGTGCAGAGGTCGTCGGCTACTCCAGATCGTCGCCGCGATCCTTCTCGTCATCCGGATAGCTCTGCCGAAAGATCTCTTTGCCGTCGTCCTGGTAGCGAATCCAGTCGCCGACACGCGATCCTTCGCGGAACTTGGCATCGATCGAGACCTCGCCGTTGTCGTGCCAGCGCCGCCACGGGCCGTGCCGCAAGCTGTGGCGATACCAACCCAGGCTTGCCTGCTGGCCGTTGGGGTGCCAGGTCATCCAGCGACCATGCGGCTCGCCGTTCAGGTACTCGCCGGTCGACTCAGGCGTGCCGTTGGGATACCAGGTCTGCCAGGTCCCCTCGCGCTGATCGGTATCGTAGTGGCCCAGCGAGGACATCTGTCCGTTGGCATGCCACTGGGTCCACTCTCCTACGCGATCGCCATCGTCGTACCTGCCTGAGGACGACAGTTGCCCGTTGGGATGGAGCGAGTTCCACTCGCCATCTTTCTCGTCGTTGTAATAGTGTCCCTGTTCGTTCAATTCGCCCGTCGGATGCCACGTCTTGGCGGGGCCTTGTTTGCGGCCGAAATGGTCGACCGTCACATCCTCGGGCTTGGGCGCATCATCGCGCACACAGCCGATCGGCGACAGCGCAAGTGCGAAGCCCAATAGGAAAGTAGGGAGCGATAAAAGGGAACGCATGGGTGCGCCAGGAGCAAAAGGGAACTCAACCACGCCCGTATTGTTGGGATTCACAGGGAGAAATGCAACGCGAAGGGCGAACAGGGCCGGAAGTACGGGGCCCGCTGACCGCTCCCAAGGGTCCGATTCGCTTTCCCCGCTCGATTTCCCGCGATACTTCGGTGGCAATCCTGTTAACAACGCCCCCATTTTCGGTTCCCGTAGCGTTCCTTCAAGACTTTGCAGCAAAACCCTATCATTACGGAAACCGAGTCCTTAAGATTGAGGGACTGCTGAAGGAGGGCGGGACTTGGCCCGGGGGTTAACCTCAGGCTCCCAACAGCTTGTGGCGCATGCTGCGAGTCGAAGGAAGGTTCCGGGTGCGCGTTGCCGTTCGGCTTTTCCACCGCGCGTTTTGCCGAGGGCGTTGCACTCCTTGAGTAGGTTGGCGGTTCCGTTCCATTCGGTGTGCTTGCGGAGTGGTGCTCGTGCCCTCGCTGTTTGTCATTCGAGGCAACGACCAAGGTTCCCGGTACGAGCTCGAAGAGCCCGCGCTAGGTATTGGTCGCGATCCTTCGAATCCGATTCAACTTCACGACACCGAAGTCTCGCGCCGACACGCCGAACTGCGGATGATCGAGAAAGCTTACGCCCTCATCGATCTAGGCAGCTCGAACGGCACCTTCGTCAACAACCGCCGGGTGCAGCAGCACACCCTGGAAAGCGGCGACGAAGTAAAGATCGGCAGCACGGTGATGCTGTACAAGGGCCCCGGCGATGAGTCCGGCAGCCTGGTCGACAAGATCGACATCATCTCGCAGAAGCGCGACGAAGAGGACGCATCCAAGATCGTTCAGGCCCTGAGCCAGAACGAGGGAAGCAGCCTGCTGACCGCCTCGGACGTGAATCAAAGTCCGTGGATGCGCCAGGCCATGAGCAACCTGGAGGTGATGTACCGCACGGCGCTGGCCGTGAGTCACACCCTGGACATTGACCAGTTGCTGAGCCGCATCATGCAGCTCATCTTCGAATGGGTCGAGGCTGACCGCGGCTGCATCCTGCTGGTGAACAACGACACCAAGAAGCTCGACCGCAAGGCCGTTCGTTTCCGTCGGGGCGTGAACGAGAAAGAGAAGCTGCGCCTTTCCAACACGATCATCGAATACGTGATGAAGAAGGGCCAGGGCGTGCTGACCAGCGACGCCCAGGAAGACTCACGCTGGAATCCGGCGGCCAGCATCCTGCAGCACAACGTGCGCGAAGCGATCTGCGTGCCGATGCAGGGTCGGCACAACAACATGGTGGGGCTGATCTACGTCGACACCAGCACCCCGCCCGAGCGAATCATCACGCACGGCTCGGTGAACAAGTTCAACGAAGACCACCTAAAGCTGATGATCGCCATCGGCCACCAGGCGGCCATGGCCGTGGAAGATACCCGCTATTACGGCGAGTTGATGCAGGCCGAGCGTCTGGCGGCCGTCGGCCAGACGATCGCCACGCTGTCGCATCACATTAAGAACATCCTGCAAGGGATCCGCGGCGGCAGCTACGTCATCGAGATGGGGTTGTCGGAGCAGGAGAAGCAGTCTAAGGAAGCCACACCCGATCAGGCGGCGATCCTGAAAGCGACCACCACCATCCGCAAGGGATGGGACATGGTCGACAAGAACCAGAACAAGATCTCGGCCCTGGTCATGGACATGCTCACGTTCTCGAAAGAGCGCGAGCCGGATCTCTCGTCGGCCGATCTGAACCAGGTCGGCGCCGACGTGGCCGAACTGATGGAGCAACGGGCCAAGGAGCACAGCGTCCATTTAAAATGGCAACCGGCCAAGGTGATGCCAACGCTGGTCTTCGATCCCGAAGGGCTGCACCGCGCGATCTTGAATGTGGTCACCAACGCCCTGGATGCCTGCGCCAATACCGAGGATCGCCAGGGGGTGGTGAAGATCTCGACCGAGTTCTATCCGGCCGAGGCAATCGCCCGCGTGATCATTGAGGACAACGGCTCGGGTATTCCGCCGGAAGACATCGAGAAGATCTTTATCTTGTTCAACTCGTCGAAGAAGGGAGGCCGCGGAACCGGCCTGGGCCTTTCGGTGAGCAACAAGATCCTGCACGAGCATGGCGGCCGGATCGACGTGGAGAGCAAAGTCGGCACGGGAAGCCGCTTCATTTTGCAGTTCCCGGCCGTTTATCCCGAGGAAGCTCCGGAGGAGCCAGGCGATCCCGATGTGCGCGCCACCAGCCCTTCGAAGGGTCCTGGTCCCAAGGGTGATGTCCAACCGCAAACGCTTGCCGGCGGACCGGTTCGACAGACTCCGTCGCATCACACGCCGCAATCTCCGGCGCCGCCGCATATCACTCCGCCTGTGGGAACGGATGCGCTGGAGCACGACATCGAGACGCAGCCCAAGCCCCCGCCGGCGAAGAGAACGCAATTGACGCCGAAGAAGAAGCCGCTGGATTAGTGGACGCCTTGTGGGGCGGGCGGGGCGGGATTTGAAATCTCGATCTTCGCGGCGCTTCATCAGTTCTTGCCCCTCTCTCTCCGAACCTTTATTCCCGCCCATTTGTCATCCCCGCATTGCTGCCCCTTCCCGCTCCTTTCATAAGGCCCTCCGATGGCGCTCGCCTTGCCTGGCTCGCCGGTGTCCTGCGACTCCTTTGTCCCTCCCTGTCGCCTGAGCGGCCCAGCGGCCCGCAGCGCCAATCAGCCGATTGGCTACTTGATGGAGAAGGCGCTCCAGCATCCGGAGTTGATTTCGCTGGCTGCCGGGTTTGTGGATCAGCACAGCTTGCCTGTTGATGCCTTTCGTCAGGCGGCGACCACGGTCCTCAGCGATCCCGCCCGCGGACGGATGGCGCTGCAGTATGGCACCACGTTTGGCTACGGCCCGCTGCGCGAGGCGCTGCTGCACGATTTGCTGCATGCCGATGGAACCACCGCGGCGGAGGTGAACCTGGCAGTCGATCAGGTGGTCGTCTCGGCAGGGAGCAATCAGTTGCTGTACTTGCTGTCGGAGATCCTCTTCGAGGCAGGGGACATCGTTCTCTGTACCTGGCCCACCTACTTCGTCTACTTGGGAGTGCTTCGCGCGCTCGGAGTACGGGCGATCGGGGTCGAGACCGACGAGAACGGCATGGTCCCTGAATCGCTGGCCAGTCGACTGGCCGCACTCGATGCCTCGGGCGAGTTGCCCCGCGTCAAAGCCATCTACGTGGTGAGCTACTTCGATAACCCGGGCGGAGTGACGCTAAGCCTGGAACGCCGACCGACGATCGTGGAGTTGGCTCGCAAGTACAGCCGCGAGCAGCGCATTCACGTGCTCGAGGACGCCGCTTATCGCGAGCTGCGCTACGCAGGCGAAGATCTGCCCAGCATGCGTTCGTTCGATACGGCGGGGGATACGGTCATTCATTTGGGCACATTCTCCAAGTCGTTCTCGCCCGGCGTGCGCATCGGCTGGGGCTTCTTGCCCAGGCACCTGGTGCATGCCGTTTCGGATGTGAAGGGGATCATTGACTTCGGCTCGCCCAATTTTGCCCAGCATGCCATGAGCGAAGTGCTGGCACAGGGGCTCTATCGCCCGCAGATCGAGCGGCTGCGCGAGGCTTACCGCGCCAAACTGCAGGCCATGCTGGCAGCGGCCGATCGCCATCTTTCTGGCTTGCCGGGCGTCAGTTGGCCGCGTCCCACGGGGGGCCTCTACGTCTGGCTGACCCTGCCCGAGCATGTGGACACCGGGCTCGACGGCCGGCTATTTGCTCTGGCCATGGAAGAGGGAATCCTTTACGTTCCCGGCGAATATGGCTACCCCACCGATGGCCGGGCACCCCAGCGGAACACCCTGCGACTGAGCTTCGGCGTGCAAACGCCCGAGCGGATTGGCGAAGGAATGGCCGCGCTGGGCCGCGCGGTTCGACGGGTGCTGGCCGAGTCGTAGTCGGTGCAGGCACGACGCACGCTTATGGTGGTGCAGGCGTCTCGCCTGCCTTTTTTGTGGTGCAGGCGTCCCGCCTGCTGGGAAGCACCGAGCAATTTCACGGCAGGCGGGACGCCCGCACCACAATGAGCAGGCGGGACGCCTGCTCCACAAAACAAGCGCCAGGATGGCCAGCCCGCATGTACCTCATTGACCGCTATCTCACGAGACAGCTGCTCGAGGTCTATGTCATTTGCCTGGCAAGCCTGTGCGGGCTGTACGTCGTCTTCGATGCCTTCAGCAATCTCGACGAGTTCATGCGGCAAACCGAGACGGGCGGCGAGCTGGCCCGCGAGATGCTGCGATACTACTCCTGCCGCTCGGTAATGCTCTTCGAGCGATTGGCGGCGATCGTGGCATTGATCTCAGCCATGTTCACCGTAACATGGATTGAGCGGCACAACGAAATGACCGCCCTGGCGGCGGCCGGCGTCTCGACGCGCCGCGTGATGGTGCCGTTGCTCGCGACCGGCGTCATGCTGAGTCTGGGGGCCGCAGCATGTCGCGAATTCGCCATTCCCAGGATGAAGAGCGAACTGGCCCGCGAGTCGAAGAACTTGAAGGGCCGCACCGGGCAAAGCGTTGCCCCGTGCTACGACCAGCAGACCGACATTCTGTTCCAAGGGCTCACGGCCATCGCAGCCGAGCAGCGGATCAAGCAGCCCAACTTTGTGCTGCCCGCACGGCTGGCCGGACGTGCCACTTCGATCATGGCCGAGAGCGCCCGCTACATCGCTCCCATGGGCGACCGCCCGGGCGGCTATCTGATGGAGCACGTCTCGCAGCCGACCGGCTTCTGCCGCGGCAAGAGCCTGGAACTTGAAGGTCGTCCGATTGTGCTTCGCCGCGACGACTTTGAATGGCTCGAGGCGGATCAGGTGTTTGTCGTCAGCGACGTGAGCTACGCTCTGCTGGTCAACGGCGAACGCCTGCAGCAGTACTCGTCGACCGCTGAACTGATCGCGGGCCTGCGCAGTCGCAGCCTGGGATTTGGGGCCTCGACCCGCGTACTGATTCATGCCCGCATCGTGCAGCCGTTCCTGGATGTGGTGCTGCTGATGATGGGACTGCCGTTTGTGATGGGGAACGAGCGCCGGAATGTTTTTCTGGCGGTGGGCATCTGTCTGGTGATCACCTGCTTCTTCATGGTGGTTACCCTGGGATGTCATTGGCTGGGGGCCGTGAGCCTTGTTTCCCCGTCGCTAGCCGCCTGGTTGCCGCTGATTCTTTTTGCCCCGCTGGCTTGCTGGTTGGCACACCCCGCATTTCGTTAGAGGCGCCTGCGGACGCAGGACTCGCGTAATCGGCCGAAGCAGCGAGAGTGGCGCGGACACCCCCTCACTGGTGTGGTGAATTTCCTTGACAAGTAACGTCCCGTGCGGGATTGTGAACGGTGAAGGACCGGTCCCGCGCCGTTGCCGGGATGCCACCCAGACCGATGGGCGTGACCCATGCCAACCAGCTATTCCGGCGATCGCCGTGGGAAAGTCACTTGCTGGGCGCCACCGGGCTCTTGGGCGGTTTTCTTCTTTCTGTCGGCCGGCATTCTGTCGGCCTTTTCGCTCCCCGCCTGGGCGGCCGAACCCGCGTTTCTGTACATCCCCAGCCCGCCGAAGCGCGACGAGGTCGAACGCTTCAAGACGCTGGTCGGCGTCAAGAACATCGGCGAGTTCGAGCTGAACTGGCGCAAGTACATCGACGCACTCTACGAACGCGAGTTTCACAAAGACGGTCCGCGGGGCCTGGCCCCGAATGCTCCCTTTGCCTTCGAGGGGCAGGAGGCGCTCGATTGGCCGTTTGATCGACTCTATCTGCATGCAGGGAACAAAGAGCCCCGAGTGGTGATGGGCTTGATCCGGGGCGAAGACCCAAGCGAGATCGACTTCTTCGAGATCCGTCGCATTCCCGGACGAAGGCTGAGCATGGAGGGCCTCCCGGTGAAGCCGGGAGATGTGGTGCGCCGCGAAGAACTGTCGGCCGAAAGTCGCGTGCGGCTGTGCCAATTGATTCAGCAGTACATGAATCGCGATTCGATCGCGCAGCTCAACAAGAAGGAGCTGCGGCTGGGTAAGCGGACCGACGACTTCAAACGACAGCTCAAGACGTATCGCGGCGCCGGCTTTGAATTGGAGAGCACCGCCGAAGAAGAAACGGTGCTCGACAGCGTGGTCCGTATCGATCAGCGGATGAAGGCCTATCGCCGGTTGATGCCCCCCACCACCGCGGCGCCTCGGCAGCCCCTCAGGATTCTGCTGTTGGGATCGGCGCTGGAGTACAAAACCTATCTCGCCCAGAACCGAACAGATGTGGCCGGGCCGGCGTTTTACTTGCCCAAGACAAACCAGGTTGTGGCCTATACCGAGCGCGACATTGTCTTGAAGAAGTTCGAGCAGGCGCTGGGAAACAACAATGGTCTCATGCAGATGTTGGCCAAGAAGACGGCCGATCAGCAGCGGCACTTGAAACAAGAGGCCGAGGAATATCAAAAGGCTGGAGCCAACGCCGACGAGATCCGCAAAGCGAGTCGGCTGCTCCAAGCCGAATTCAATCGCGAGATCGCCCAGATCAAGCAGGCGATTGAAGAATCGAAACGGAAGAACCAGCAGGCTTTGGACGAGTACGTGGAGCAGACCTACCGCGTTCTCTATCACGAGATTTTTCACGCGTATCTCGAGAGCTACGTGTTCTCGCAGAAGGAAGTCCCCCGTTGGTTGAACGAGGGGCTCGCTCAGATCATGGAAAACGGTCGGCTCGAATCGGGCCAACTGCGGATCGACGCCCCCGACCGCGGACGACTTAAGCGACTGTACGACGACCTGCATGGCCCGGATCCCTTGACGCTGGTGGGCCTGCTTCAAGCTCCGCCAGAGGCATTTCTGGGGATCCACGAATCGCAAGCGTCGAAGGTGGTGGAGGCCGACCGCTACTATCTCTATTCGTGGGGCCTGGCCTATTACCTTGCCTTCGAGAAGCGGGCGTCGCTGGGCACGAAGGCGCTCGATGCCTACGTTTCGCCCTTGGGCGCGCCCCCCAATGCGATTCCGGCCCGCCCCGCCCCGGTTCCCTCCGAGGTCGGCCGAGTGGAAGACTGATCGGCCTGGCGCCCCTCGCTCATCCCGGCGATGGAAACTCGGGCCCGCTTCCAGTACCTTAGTCCAGCAACTAAGCCTACTGACATTTGCTGGCACCGTACGAATCGCGCCGCGGAATGACCGAATACCCCCAACTCGATTGCATCGCCGTGGGGGCTCACCCGGATGATGTCGAAATTGCCATCGGCGGCACGCTGGCCCGCATGTCGCAAGATGGCTACAAGGTCGGCATCATCGATCTGACCGACGGCGAGCCGACCCCCGGATCTCCGGGCCCGGAAGTCCGCCTGGCCGAGGCCCGTGCCGCGGCCGCCAAGCTGGGCGTGCATGTCCGCGTGACCCTGGACCTGCCCAATCGCCGGCTATTCGACAGTTTTGAAGCCCGCGTGCTGCTGGCCAAAGAGTTCCGCAGGTACCGCCCGAAACTGGTACTGGGCTTTGGCGACAAGACCCATCTGGCGTCGCCCGACCATTGGCAGGCTATGCAGATCACGGACGCCGCCGTGTTTTATGCCCGGCTGACCAAGTGGGACGAGCACTTCGACGGACTGCCGGTCTACACCATTCCGACCCACTGGTACTACTCGCTGGCGTTCCGCTCGCTCGAAATGCCCGAGGGCTCGCATATCGTCTGCGATATCTCCAGCACGCTGGAAACCAAGATGGCCGCGGTGGCGTGCTACGAGACGCAGTTCCCCCCGGCCAAGGCCAAGCACCTGGATCGAATCCGGGCGACGAACCTGCACTACGGCCAGGCAGCTGGCTTTGAAGCGGGCGAGTTGGTCAGTTGTCCCCACGTATTCGGTACACGAAACTTGATGGGCCTGTTGTTCAGTTGACCCGAGTTTTGCAGAATGCAGCGTAGATCGAAGACCGCGGGTGCCCGCCTCGGCCCGATCCAAGCTCACGGAATAGAGAACAAGCCTCTCGGCTTCCAGAGAACCCAGTGCCCATGACGGACGAGCGACCACGCCTGCGAGTGACAGCGGCCGGCCATTCCATTACCGGTCCCTATCGCGAACACAACGAAGACCGGTTCTTCTGCAACCCGGATGCCGGCATCTTTGTCGTTGCCGACGGCATGGGCGGCCAACAGGCCGGCGAACGCGCCAGCGGCCTGGCCGTGGAACTTCTGCCGCCGCTCCTGGCAGAGTTGGGCGTCTCGAACGATGCGAACCCGGTCGCCATCCGCCTGGGCGAGGCGATCGCCCGGGTGAACCGCGAGATCCACGAGTTTGGTCTGGCCCATCCCGAGTGCCACCAGATGGGGACCACCGTGGTCGCCGCCGTCATCCTGGGGGACAAACTTTACATCTCAGGTGTCGGCGACAGCCGCGTCTACTATCTCAGCGGCACGGCCATCCGCCAGGTCACGACCGACCACACGGTGACCGAAGCCCTGATGCGCCGCGGTGTGATTACTGCCGAACAGGCCAAGGTGCACAAGTTCCGGCATGTGCTGTGGCGTTATCTGGGGAGCGCCGACCTGGGCGATCTGCCCGAAGTCTTCGAGATCGATCTGCGTGCGGGCGACCGCGTCCTGCTGGCCAGCGACGGACTGACCGGCGTGGTGAGTGACGAAGAGCTGACGCGTATCCTGCTGTCAGCAACCTCGCCTGAAGAAGCCGTGCAGAAACTGGCCGAGCGCAGCCAGGAACTCGACTCGCGCGACAACGTGACCTGCGTAGTGCTTAAAGTCGCCGAATAGCGTCTGCCAGCCCGCGTCCTCTTCCATCCGTGCGGACAACATTCGAATGGACCTTCTGGTCACCGGCGCCACGGGCCTGGTTGGCAACAACGTTGTCCGGCTGGCACTGGCGCGGGGCATGAAGGTCCGCGTTCTGGTGCGCGCGGGGAGCGATCCCCGCCCATTTGCAGGGCTCGATGTCGAGCAGATCACCGGCGACGTTTGCGATGCCGACAGTGTCTGGAAAGCCTGCAACGGGGTGAAGCTGGTCGTGCATGCAGCTGCCTATGTGCAGATCGGCTGGGCGAACCTGGCCACACATCAGTCTGTGAACGTGCAAGGGACCCGCAACGTGGCCGAGGCGGCCGAAGTGGTCGGCGCGCGGATGGTGCATGTCTCGAGCGTCGACGCCCTGGGGCTGAAGCACGCTGGCGAACCGGCCAACGAAGAGACCCGCCCTGACGATGGCTGCCGCGTTCCCTATGTGGTGACCAAGCGAGCGGCCGAGAAAGAAGTGCTGCACTGCGCCCACAACGGCCTGTTTGCCGTGCTGGTCGAGCCGGCTTTTATGCTGGGGCCTTGGGATTGGAAACCTTCGTCGGGCCGCATGCTGCTGGCCGTCGGATCGGGGCAAGGCTTGCTGGCCCCTCGCGGCGGCAACGATTTTTGCGATGTTCGAGAAGTGGCGGCTGGGATTCTGGCGGCTGGCGAGCGGGGCATCTCGGGCCGGCGTTACATCTTGGGGGGAGAACATCTGTCGTACCTCGATGCCTGGCGGATGTTCGCCCGCGTCACGGGAGCGCGAGCGCCGCTGGGCCGTGCGCGCCCGTCGTGGATTCTGGCTGCCGGCTGGGCCGGCGATCTGTGGGGTAAGGTTTCCGGGCGCGAGCCCGATGTGAACTCCGCCGCCACGTTCATGTCGACGCTGCCGCACCACTTCTCATCCGATCGCGCGGTGGCCGAGTTGGGATACAAGGTCCGCCCCACCGAGGAAGCAGCCCAAGCGGCATGGGAGTGGTTCTGCGAGAACGGGTACGCGCAAAAGCGGAAGTAACGACCCGGGCGCGCTGACGATTCGTTGGGGATCTGTCGGATCGATCGACGAGTTCCCGTGGCTATCCTTGCAAACGCTTGAGCGTTGCCAGCAAGGAGATTAGAGTGATTCCAATATCCAAGGCCCAGCGACGAATGGGGCATTGAGAATCCGCTAAGTACAGGCCGCTGCCCAGCACCATTGAGGAGATGACGGGGGACCATGCCGATCGAATTCAAATGCCACTGCGGCCAACGACTGAAGGTAGCCGACACCAACGCGGGCAAGCGAGCCAAATGCCCCAAGTGCCAGGCCGAGTTGCGCGTGCCCGACTCCACGCCGGCCGAAACTTCGTTCGCGCCTGCGGCGGCGGGCTTTGCCGCGGCTGCGCCCTCCGCTGCGGCTCCGGCCGGCAATGGCTGGACTGTGCAGACCGCCGAGGGAGAGCAGTACGGGCCGATTTCGCGAACCGAACTCGATCAATGGCTGGCCGAAGGACGCCTGGACGAGAACTGCCAGTTGCTGCGCGAAGGATGGGACCAATGGAAGTGGGCCAACGAGGTCTATCCTTCCATCGGTGGTGGGGGTGGTGGTGGAAGCCCTGCGATCAAATCGGACAACCCGTTTGATTTCAGCAGCGGGACGTCGGCCGGCGGCAGCCGAGGCGGTGGCGGAGGTTACTCAAGCGGCGGCGGCTACACCTATGTCAAACCGCATCGCGGAACCATGGTGCTGGTGATGGGTATCCTGTCGATTGTGTTCTGTCCGTTCCTGGGCATCTTTGCCTGGATGATGGGGGCAGCGGACTTGCGCGAAATGAAATCGGGCCGCATGGACAAGAGCGGCGAAGGGCACACTCAGGCCGGCTACATCTGCGGCATCATTGGCACCGTGCTGTTCGCGATCCAGATGGTGTTCATCCTCTTCTATATTGTGTTGATTGTCGGAGTGGTCGCAGCAGGCGGACACTAGGCGTGACCTGCCTGCTCGAATTCGAATCACGAGGCTACGGATGCCGATTGAGTTTCGCTGCCCGATCTGCGATCAGAACCTGCGGGTGGCCGAGGAGCATCAAGGCCAGCAGGCCAAGTGCCCTCAATGCGGCAACCTGGCGACAGTTCCTGCGCCCTCGGCCCCGGCGTTAGGCCCGGCATTCACACCGTTTCCCTCGACCTCGACCGGATTTTCGGGCGAGCAGGTCGGCATGGCCGACGAGTGGATGCTGAAGACCCGCACAGGGGAGACGTTTGGCCCCGTGAAGCGCGCCGAACTGGATCATTGGCTGGCCGACGGCCGGATCGACGCCGGCAGTCAGGTGCAGCAGGCCGGATGGACGGCTTGGAAACCGGCCACCGAAGTTTATCCCTCGCTGGCCGGCGCAACTTTCGGGGGCGTTTCGACCGGCCCGTATACCTACGTCAAACCCCATCGGGGCGCGATGGTGCTGATCCTGGGCATCCTGTCGATCACGTTCTGCCCTCTCACCGGGATCTCCGCCTGGATGATGGGTTCAGCCGATCTGCGCGAAATGCGCGAAGGACGTATGGACCGCAGCGGCGAAGGGTCGACGCAGGCGGGCTATGTGTGCGGCATCATCGGCACTATCCTGTTCTTGCTGCAGGTAGTGGTCGTCGTGCTGTACATTCTGTTTATCGTGGTCTTCGTGGTGGCGGCTGCCAAGTGATCTTCTCGTTTCCCGACCTTGATACGCTGCGACTTGCGATCAGTTCGGGGACTGTGCCGACCGACATCGCCTTGGCTCCGGTGCGAGCGGGGATGGACGACGAGCGTCAGGTGTGGGTCGAAACCGACGCGCGGGTCTCGACGGCCGTCGCTGCCGAACTTCGCAAGCTGGGGGCCCGCGAGCGGAAGAAGGCCGGCACGCCGCTCGACTGGCAGCTCTCGTGCTGGCCGCAGATTCTGCCGATGGTCCGCAATCCGGCAGGCCAATCGCCGGGAGACAAGACCGCGGTCCTGTTCGAGATCGCCGGCGCCGACCAGTTGGCCGAGATCGTGGGCGAGATCCTGCGGCTGGGGAACGACCGCCAGAGCTTCCGCTGGCTTGAGGACGGCGCGAAAGGCAAAGCGCTGCTGCGGGTTGTCGGGCCTCCCTATTACTCGCTGCTGCGGGCGATCGAACGTCCCGCGCGCGTCGATGCCCCACGGGTGTTTGTTGAAGAACGCCCACGCGTCTGGAGCGCACTAGGCTACTCGCATCCGCTGGCGGATCGACTGACTCCCCCCGCCGGACGCTGGCTGCTGTTGGGACCCGAACGCGAGTGGACGCTGGTCGATGAATCGCGCTTTCGCGACATCTACGAGGTCCTCGACTTTGCGGTTCCGGCCGGAGAACCGGCCGACTGGCGCGATGTCGAGTTGAGCAGCAAGCTGCGCGTTCCGCTGGGGCTGACCCGCACCAGCGCCACCGAGCCCGATGAACTGTGGGTGCTGGACGAGGACGGTCCGCGGCAACTTGATGAACTGGTGAAGACCAGCGACAACCGACTGATGTCGCGGCTGGCGTTCGCCGTGGGCGAGCATGACGACAAGAAGGTGGTGGTGCTGCGCGTGCGGCCGGGCAAGCAGGCTCCTCCGGTGCTGGTGCTGAAGGGGACCGGCTATCGGCCCTACCTGAAGCTGGCGAATCTGTTCCTCCCGTCGGGCATGCGGCTGCATCCTCCGCTCCGTCGCGACGCGGTGAAGAACCTGCTGGCCGCTGACGGGGCCAAGATCACGTGGCTGGCGCCGGGTGAATCGCGTCGCGACACGGCCAGCACCTTTGTGCCGCACAGCCTGCCGGAGACCGCCTTCCGGCCGCTCGAAGACTGGGTTGAGTATGTCCTGGATGTTGAGCAGAAGCCGCTCTTGGCCTGGTCGGCCGCGATGAAATTCGAGTTCGAGCCGTTTATCTGCCGCGAAGAGGAAGACGAGCGCGCCGAGAAAAAAGCTCGACAGCCGGCCGACGAAAAGAAGAAGCCCGCGCGAGAATCCCCGCCGGCCGCCGCAGCCCCGCCGTCGTCGTCATTGATCGACAGGGTCATCGAAAAGCTGAAGCCCAAAAAGGCTAAGGGAGAGAGTGCTCCCAGCGAAGACCCGTTGGAGATGCAGGCTCTGCGCGACGAGTTGCAGCGCGTCGAGGCGACGTTTCAGGCGCTCAAGAGCCCGCTTGATGATCCCCAGCGGCAAGAGCTTTGGCTGCGGCTGGCCACCCTTCACACGCAACTGGGTCAGTCGGGTGATGCCAGCATCGCCTGGCTTTATTCCTTGTGGGAGCTCGAACAAACGCCAGCTGAGATGTGGCAAGGCTGGCTGGCGGCGGAAAGCCGCGATCGCAACGGACCGAGCACCCCGGCGCTCGACAAACTACTGGAAGAACCGAATCCGTCGCCGGCGCAGCTCAATATCCTGGCGGCCGCTCTCTCGTGGGCCGCGAGCGAGTCGAACGACGAATCGCAGGCTCTGGGCAAGAGCCTGGTGGCGCGATTGGGACAAGTGCAGCAGTATCTGACGCGTCATGATGGGTCGCTGCCGATCCGCGCTGCGTGGTTGGCCTGGCTGGCGCTGGCGCGGTTGTCGGGCGGAGACAGCCTGTCGCTGGCCCGCGCGCGGGATCGCATTCTCGAGCGGCTCTTCCAACGCGGCCTGACGCCCGACCGCGACTTGCCCACCTTCCTGCGAGCGGCCGGGCTGGTCTCCGGAGATCGCTTCCGCGCGGTTCGCGATCAGATCGTGCGGCTGCACCGCCGTGTGCGCGAATGGTGCGAGCACGACGCCGTCGGGCCCGTACTCAAGTCGCTCCCTTGGACGCGCGAATACGTCGATCTGATGTTCGCCTACGCTCACGCCAGGCTGGGGGATCCTTCGCGAACGCACGAGATCCTGAAACGGAAGACGCCTACCCAGGGCCTCGACGAAGTCCATCGCTGGCTCGGCCGGGCGTTTGAGTACCGCATTCGCCAGGCGCTGGAAGGTCGAACCGACGTGACTCCGCTGGCGCCGCAGTTGCTGGCCGAACTGGCGGGGGAAGTTACCGGAACAACCGAAGCGGCCAAGGCCCAGCGGATGGTCCGTTATAAGATCGAACAGGTGCGGGCCCACTCGCGGATTCTCGAGCCTCACGAGCGGGTCGATCCCTACCGCGTCTTTCAACAGCAGTTTGCCGACGACCTGGGCCGCGAACTGGCCCGACTAATGGACCTGACCAACCGCGATGAATTGGAGCAGCGGCTGGGCGAGCTTCTGTCAGGTAAGCTGCGGGCGGGAGACGAAGGCGGCGAGGCCCGCATCGTGACGACGGCGCTGGAACTGGCGCCCCGACTGGGGGCGGAGTTCGCGCAGCGGGCCTTGGCGCGCGTGATACCGACCGTCGAGATCTGCACGTCCGGCGTGGAGAAGGCTCTGCTGTTGGAGCGAGGCCTGCTGGTGGCCGCGCATTTCGATCAGCCCGCCCATGTGGCAACGCTCGTGCAGAGCTTCCATCGGTTGCTCGACTCGCCGCGCGGGAGCGAGACGCTCAAGGGCCTCGATTCCCTGATGGGGGAGTCGTTCCGCGGACTTCGCAAACTGGGCATGCGCGACGAGATCGCCCTGCTACTGGACCGCATGGCCGAGCAGGTGGCGCGGATGTCGACGGCTGCTGGCAAAGGGAAACCCGGGACGATTCCTAGCGACCCGGCCTCGCTCAATCTGCTGTTGCAGGTCGCCAGCGGCTGGTTTTACTTCGGTCAAGACGAGCGAGCCTGGCCAGTCCTGGACCAGGTACGCGACGTGTTGATTGACGGCCGGTTGGCTGCGGATTTTCAGACGCGCCATGAACATCTGCGGCTGGCGTGTGCCTATGCCAAGGCGCTGGGCAAGGCGCCGGTCGACGAAGCGATGCTGCGGCTCGATGACCTGTTCACGCATCTGCGCGGAATCTTCGACGACAAGGCGATGAACTCGCACTACTCGCAGTCGAAGTTGAACGTGGTCGAGGCGGTCGTGCTGTCGCTGGTGAGCGACGACTTCAATGTCGATCCCGCCGGGCGAAAGTGGCTGGACGACGATGAGTTTCTGGTTCGCCGGCGAATCCATCGCGATGTGCGGCGTGCGATCGGGTCCTGAGCGAACTTGGTTCTTTTTCCTTGTAGACAAACCGCTTCGCCACTACGCTGCCTGACTTGGCAACGCATCGAACTGACCGCCCAAAGGATTTTCATGATGGCGAAGCACTTTACGATCGCAATCTTTTGTGTCAGCTGTCTGGCCCTGGTCGGCTGCGCCGACAACAGCCCCGATGGACTGATGAAGCAGCAGATCGGCCTGATGAACGAGTTATCGACTGTCTTCGAGACCATCAAAGACGTGCCGTCGGCCGAGGCGGCCGCGCCGAAGATCCAGGCGATTGGCCAACGAAAGAAAGCATTGGACCTGAAGTTCGGCGAGCTCAAGCTCAGTCCGGAGGAGCAAGGAAAGCT
>Ga0335394_10000671_pt1 | contig 36871 bp, 36 predicted proteins | sample MAT03_FD_205741 | JGI IMG/M metagenome (GOLD analysis project Ga0335394, IMG submission 205741) | Freshwater microbial communities from Lake Fryxell liftoff mats and glacier meltwater in Antarctica - MAT-03 (spades assembly) (version 2) ...
GTGGCAAAGCCTTGCTTGCGCAATTCCTTGGTGCGCGCGGTATCGTTGGTGATCAGTTCATCCGCCCGGAGTTCTGCATGCAAGGCTCGGTTCCAGTGGCGTGCGCCTACAGGGGATCCGCCATCGATCTTGGCAGTTGCAGTGCTGCTCAGTCCCAGGTCGCTGTATGGATCGATCAGGGCAGGCCAGAGATGGAGCCCATGCAGATCGATCCGGACCGCATCCTTTGGCACCTCCACCTTTTTACCCACAGCCACGATCGTTCCGTCGCGTATCAGCAAGGTGACATCCACCATGGTCGTACGTGCGTCCACATGCACCGTTGCATGCACGAATGCGACCGGCATCTTCACGGCATCCTCCACATGGCCGAGCGGTTCCACACTTTGGCCGTACGAAGGCGCCAACAGCATTACCGAGAGTCCGACAAGAAGTGTCCGCATGGGTGGGGCGAAATTAGGATTCCGCTTGCGGCCGTCGTGAACCACGTACCAACTACTTTTGGGGCGCTCCGCGCGAATACCACGTCTCCATGGAAAACCCGTTCTTCCTCTTTATCCACAGCCTTCTGCGCTACGGCGTGTTGCTCCTCGTGGCCTGGGCGGCCATTGTTCACCTGCGTGGATATCTCCTGCAACGCCCAATTCTCAATGGGGACCGCGCGTTGGCGATAGCGGCCATGGTGGTGTGCCACATCCAACTGGTGATCGGCCTCATTCTATACATCTCCAACTTCGAATCCTACAAGAACATGAACGGTGAGATGGGTCGTTTCTGGAAGATGGAACACATCGGCACCATGGTGATCGCCATCTTGCTTGTAACTGTTGGCCGTATGTTGAGCAAACGTGCGAAGGAAGAACGGCTGAAACAACGGCACATCGCTGTTTTCTATTTGATCGCATTGATCTTGATCCTGTGGGCGATCCCATGGCCGTATACCGCTATTGGACATGGGCGCGGATGGTTATGAATACGAAACGCTCTTTTCCGGTCTTGATCATGCTGCTCCTATTGGCTTGTGGAGGTGCTTCCGTTGATACCGCTGATACCACCCGCAAGGATAAAACACCGGGACACGACCTGTTCAACAAGAACTGCACACTCTGCCATGGTCGCGATGGAAAAATGGGCATTAACGGGGCAAAGGACCTGACCCTATCCACATTGACACGAGCGGAAATGATCGCGATCGTGGAACAGGGCAAGGGTCAAATGATGCCCTACAAGAACGTACTTTCAGCGAAGGAGATCGAGCTGGTGGTGGAGCACGTTCGCACACTTGCGGCGGACACTGGTAAATGATCAATTGGCTATCCTTCATCTGTTCACATGATCGATAAGAAAGCAACAACCGATAAACCGGAGACGGCCGTTATCATCGGTCTTGTCACAGACCGCCAGACCTACGATCAAGTCCAGGAATATTTGGATGAGCTGGACTTTCTGGCCACAACTGCGGACATCACCACTGTGAAGCGCTTCACCCAGAAACTGCACAAACCAGATGGGCGGACGTATGTGGGAAGTGGGAAATTGGCCGAGATAAAGGCCTACATGGAAGAGCACGACGTGGACTCCGTGATCTTTGATGATGAACTTTCCCCTGCACAGCAGCGCAACTTGGAGAAGGAATTGGGCAAGCCCGTGTTGGACCGACCCCGGTTGATCCTGGACATCTTCGCACAGCGCGCCCGCTCAGCCCATGCGAAAACGCAGGTGGAATTGGCGCAGCACGAGTACATGTTACCGCGCCTCACCAAACTATGGACCCACTTGGAACGGCAGCGCGGAGGCACGGGTACGCGTGGCGGTGCGGGCGAAAAGGAGATCGAGACCGACCGTCGCCTGGTGCGCGATCGCATTTCATTGTTGAAGGCACAACTGAAACAGGTCGATCGGCAAATGGCAACACAGCGCGGCAATCGCGGCAAGTTGGTGCGTGTTGCGGTGGTCGGCTACACCAACGTTGGCAAAAGCACATTGATGACCTTGTTGAGCAAGAGCGAGGTCTTTGCGGAGAACAAATTGTTCGCTACGCTGGACACAACCGTACGCAAGATCGTGTTGGGCAACTTGCCATTCCTTTTGAGCGACACGGTGGGTTTCATCCGTAAGCTGCCCACCCAGCTGATCGAGAGCTTCAAGAGCACACTTGACGAAACCCGGGAAGCCGACCTGTTGCTGCATGTGGTGGATATCAGTCACCACAATTTCGAGGAACAGTACGGTACGGTACGGCAGACATTGGATGAGATCGGTGCCGGGAACAAGCCGGTGATCGTGGTCTTCAACAAGATCGATGCATACCGACCCGCGGACCGGCACGAAGATGATCTCGAGGAAAAGCGTGTGGACCAGTACACGTTGGAGGAATTGAAGGAGACATGGATGGCGCGCATGGAAGGTGAAGAATGCATTTTCATCAGCGCTGCGGAAAAGATCAACATCGATGGCCTTCGGAAGTTGCTTTATGAGCGCGTAAAAGCCTTGCACATTGAGAGATACCCTTACGAGAGCGATTTGTTGTTCAAGGATAGTTATTCGGAGGAGTGACCCGATACTGATCCTTACGCGACAGTGCGGAGGATCGGTCGCACGGAATGGCAAAACGCAAGCCCGGTAGAACAAGAAAGAAGGGATCGGGGAAGATCCCCTGGATCAAGCTGTTCGCGATCGCGACCGTATGCGTCCTTGTGGCCTTCTTCACCTTGATGCAAGTGGTGCGCAGCGGCTTCTTCGGTGCCTTGCCGAGTGAGGAGGACCTTGCCTCCATCCGTCATGAACAGGCCACGTTGGTGTTGGACCGTGATGGAGTGCTGATCGGTAAGCTCTTTGCGCAAGACCGCACCAACGTGCAGTTCCCGGATCTTCCCAAGCATCTGGTGAACGCCTTGGTCGCCACGGAAGATGCCCGCTTTTTCAGCCATGAAGGGGTTGATGGCCGCAGCTATGTGCGCGTCTTCTTCCGCACCTTATTGGGCCGTGACAAGAGCGGTGGTGGTGGCAGCACGATCTCCCAACAGATCATCAAGAACCTGTATGGGCGGGAGAAACATGGTCTGCTGACCGTTCCGGTGAACAAGATGAAGGAGGCTCTGGTGGCGCAACGGCTGGAGCGGATACTGAGCAAGGAGGACGTGTTGGTGCTCTACTTCAACTCGGTTCCATTCGGGGAGAACACCTATGGAATTGAAGCGGCGAGCCAACGGTTCTTCGGCAAAACGGCCAAGCGCCTCAACGTGCAGGAAAGTGCGGTTTTGGTGGGCATGCTGAAGGCGAACACCTCCTACAATCCTCGGTTGCACCCAAAGGCTTCCAAAAGCCGAAGGGACCAGGTTTTGGAGCAAATGCAAAAGCACGGCGATCTATCACGGGCCGCAGTGGACAGCTTGCAAGCATTGCCGCTCGCGTTGAATTATACGGGCGGGGATGCGTTGGACCTCCATGGCTATTTCGTTCATCAGGTGGCCAAGGAGACGCGTGAACTGTTGAAGGAACTCCGCAATGCCAAGGGCGAACCCTACAACCTGGAAAAGGATGGACTACGGATAACCACCACGCTCGATGCCCAGTTGCAGTTGATGGCCAGCCAAGCAGCACATGATCATTTGGCCACCATGCAACCAAAGTTGGATCGCGAACTGAAAGCCAGAGGACAGCGCAAAGCTTGGGAGAAGCAAAAGGACAAGCGGGCCGGAGCGCGTTGGAAGACCAATGCCCGGATGGTCCGTGAGGTGTACGACCACAAAGCACGCCGCTTGGACACGCTCAGTTACCGCGATAGTTTGTGGCATTACCGACGGTTGTTGAACGCTGCAGTGCTCATGATGGAGCCTTCCACCGGTGCTGTTCGCGCGTGGATAGGTGGCAATGACCATCGTTACTTGCCGTATGACCTTGTTACAGCGGAACGCCCCATTGCGAGCACCATAAAGCCCATTGTATATGCTGCAGCCTTGGAACGCGGCCTCCGCCCATGCACATACCTGAGCAACGAGAAAGTGACCTATGCGGACCTTGATGATTGGACACCGGACAATTTCGACAAGGATAGCGTTGGTGGTGAAGTGGCTCTCTGGTACGCGTTGGCCAAAAGCATGAACCGCCCGACGGTTGATCTCTATTTCAAGGTAGGTGAAGACACCATTCGCCAAACCATGAAAGCCTTGGGGTTGCCCACGCGTGATGCTGGAAATCCGGCGATGGCATTGGGCGCTACCGACATCTCCTTGCGCGGGATCGTGCCTGCCTTCGGCGCTTTTGCGATGCGGGGCAAACGGGTGGAACCACAGTTCGTACAAAGCATTCAGGATGCGAGCGGAAAGACCATCTATCAAGCCAAGAAACCGAAGAGCATAGTGGCGGTATCCGACACCACCGCCGCGACCATCACCGCGATCCTGCAACGTGCGATCGATCAAGGAACAGGAGCGAGCATTCGATCACGTTACGGGGTCACCATTCCGCTTGCAGGCAAGACAGGCACCTCGCAGGATTATGGCGATGCATGGTTCGTGGCCTACACACCCGGATTGGTGATCGGCACTTGGGTAGGCGCGTTCGACAATGATATCCACTTCAACAGTGCCTTGGGCACAGGCGGACAACTTGCCCTGCCCATCGTGGGCACCGTACTACGCGGCATCGAACGCGCGCCGGACCTGCGCCAACGCTACATTCGCGATATGAATTGGGTCCAGGAATTCGCCCCGGACCTGGAATGCGAAGGGCGACGAACACGCAGCGCATTCGAAGAGTTCCTGCATGATGTCTTTGGCGGCCCCGATGAAAAGTCGAACACCGCTCGTGAGAAACCGACCGACCGCAAAGAACTCCTTGAAGAAAGTCTGGACGAGAACGGATTGCCGAAAGACAAACCGAAAGAAGGATTCTTCGATCGGTTGTTCAAGAAGAAGAATTGACCTGCCCGATCGGAGCAAGGATCCTTTTTGAAAACCCCTTACGCAACTCCATGAAGGGGCGTTCCCAGAAGCGATAGACCAGCGTGGACAGGGTGATGCAAAGGACCCAATAGAGCGCGTAGATCCCGATCGTTTGGATCAAGGATCGATCCAATAAAAGGTCATCGACCAAGTTGCGCAGTGGCAGGTTCACCAGGTAAAGTGCGTAGGAGATCCTGCTCAAGAACGTGATCACCCCGCCCCACTTCCCAGTGTTCTCCCAGAGCGACAACGCTGGTAACCAAAGCGCCATCGACAAGGCTGCGAACGAGTAGTAGCATGCGCTCATGTACCACAGATGATCATCACCGCGCAACCATACTGCGATCGAGAAGCCGAGAAAACCGACAACGAAGAACGAGATCTTGGTCCGATCCCAGCGCTGTGGAAAATAGTGATGCACCCAAGCGGCCAATACACCGTAGCCGATCGTATCGAGCCGTAGCACTACGATCTTACGGATGAGCAGGTCCCACTCGAACATGGAGTCCACCGCATGAAGGGCCGGGAATCGCATCCATGTGGAGAACACGATCATGATCAGCGCTGCGATGAGGAACGCGAACTTCACATTTCGTCGCAGCACCAACACAAGGAGCAAGAGCAATGGAAAGATCAAGTAGAACCATTCCTCGATCGCCAATGACCAGGACTCGAAGAACAGAAGGTCAAGCGGGATCATGAAATTTTGGAGGAACACGAAATAGGCGAGCGTGTTGATGTTGATCAATCCGGGGGCCAGCGCGAAATGCACCATGGCGATGTTGATCAGCAGGAACAGGTAGTAATTCGGCAGGGTACGCAACCAACGCCGTTGCCAGAAATCCGCAAGCCTCAAATACCACGGAACGGATGTTGCCAGTGCCGTGCGTAGGAGGATACCGCCGATCAAGTACCCGCTGAGGACGAAGAACATGTCAACGCCATCCACATCGGAAACCCCCGTATCCACTGCGAAGAATCGGTAAAGGAGGTCATCGGCATGGGAATACACCACCAGCAGGATGGCCGCTGCACGCATGAGGTCGAGGCCGAAAATGCGGGAGCCACTATGCTGCATCGGCGTGAAAGTAGAAGGAAACAGATCCCAGTTAAATGATCAGCTGGACAAGGGCGCTATCAGTGGCAAAACGCAGAAGGCAGCTACATATCGCATCCGAGGGGTTTCGAGCCATCGCCATCTACAACGTGGTAAGTACGTTATTCCCCTGTCACGACCCAAGTGGTCCGCCCGATCTCCCGTTCACCGACCGATAGCGCGATGTGATAAACTCCGGATGCGGGGTGCGGATCCAATTGAACATTGGTGCGACCTGATGGTACCTGCGACTGATATACCAACCGGCCGACCGCATCGATCACGCGTAGTTCTTGAACTTCACCTGCCACGGGAAAATGAAGCATAGCAGCACCAACACTCGGATTGGGCACTACTGCAAGCCCAGACATTTCCGCAACAACATTTATTGCAGTGAACAATTCCTCCTCATCCGCCCCTTGTCGCGTAATGATCGGATTGCGAGGATCACCATCAATGTCCGTGGTCACGGAAGGTAAGCCGGGGCACAAGAAAGAATTGTTATCGGTGAGGTGCAGGTCATCTATGGAAACGAATTCTGGCAGCACTTGCGTCGAAGAAAGATCGAGGCCAGTTAGTGTTCTCCACTGGCCCAACGACTTGCCGGTCCCTTGGTAACTGATAATGGCCGGGTAGTCTCCATTCGGTCCCGCACTGAACACATTGTTATCGGAGATCATCGATGGTGCGACATCCCCATAGAAGTCCAAAGCGAAGATGGCCTCCTCGTTGTAAAAGATGTTGTTCTGTACGGTGATCCCCTCGGTGACTGAGATCTGCGTGATCCCTCCGAAGGTATTGTGCAAGACATCCACCTTCCCACAGTCAATGCCGACAATGGGAATGACATTGGGTCCCGTCGCCAGCGAATTAAAGATCATGTTGTTCGCCATGGATCCGCGGGTGGAGGCGTTGCTGGAGAAGCATAGCCGAACAAGGTTGCCCACCCCTTCGTTCGTATTGACTTGGGCCGAAGTGGCAACACGGATAAAGTTCTCATCGAACCGGAACGGCGCTGGACCGGGATACAGCAACGCGGCCTCGTAGAGGCTACCGTTGTAAGCATCCTCTGAAATGATGGTGTTGCCAACTACGATCAGTTCTCCGATGAAAATTCCGTACAAGGATCGTCGGCTTTGGTTGATCATGGAATTCCCGATCACCGTACACCGTCCGAATACATAGCTGCTCGACCCGTTGAACCCGATCCCCGAAGCACCATACTCCACCGTGTTCTCTTCGATCCTGAAATCGCCACCAACGTTCGGACGTATCCAGATCCCGAGCTGGTCATCATCATTCGGGTTACCAACGATGTGGTTCCGAAGTACATTGATCGCATGGCCAAATAACCCCACAAGGACCCCCTGGTTACTCGGACCAGGCACGCGATGCGAAAGAGAAAGGTCCGTAATGGTGATGTACGTGCAGGAGTCGTCCAAATACACCACGGCGTTGTATTGACTGCTAGTGCCGGGCATGAAATGCAACCACACGGCGGCGCTATCACTGCTTGCCGACGTAAAGACCACGGTATCCGTAGGGGATGTACCGGGGATCGAACGCACGTGCAATTGCTCGTAATAGTGCCCGTCTGCGATCGCGATCATTGTAGGACCACTCACTCCGCATTCTTCAAGTGCCTTTGTAGCCTCACTGAACGTGCGGAAGTCAGCGCCTTCGCTACCGCACGAATAGGTTCCATGGAGCGGCTCGAAACACTGCACATGTGTAAGTTCCAGCGTGTCGTTCGCAGGAAGATCATCCGGCGATCCGTTAACAAGATCGACCCACGCCACCACACGATTCGAATGCCGACCGGCAAAGGATAGCGAACTGACCGGGAGGTCCAGCACCTGTTCCGCGTAATTCAATCCACCGCTCCATTCTATTGTTTGAACAGGGCCTTCATTCACTCGGAACCCGACCACTATTTCATCGGCTTGCACCTGCCCTCTGTTGCGGAACGAAACGCGCACTGTGGGTGTTTGGGAACTTGAGTCGTTCAAGGAGATCACTTCCAACGCGACATCGCGCAAGGTTGGTAGGTTCGCTGTGAAACATCCAGGAGCACAACCGTTCGCTGAGATCACGGTAGTGCGCAGGTTATCCGGGCATCCACCACATGGAACCCATCCGTGTTCCGAATAAGCAGCTGATTCTGCTTGGAGTGCGACAACATGCAGGTTTCCGCACGCATCAGGGCGCAGGTTGAACGCAACTCCGGAGCCTGTTGGACTGCGATCGATCCCGAGCAGTGATCCGTTCACAGCGTAATGGGCGAACGCATATTCCAAGTTCTGATCACCGGATCCGGCACCCACATAAGTTCCATTTCCTGCGGGGAGCATGCCTGTAGCGCTATAGCCGACAAGGGCATATGCCGTTCCATCAGTTGCAAAGGCCACATCATTGAATCGCGTACTTCGACTCGGACTGGTTCCCTGCCAAAGGGGTTCACCACTTGCATCCGCACTGATCATATAACTGAAGTACTTCGGAGTTTGAAGGTTCGGTTGTTCTGGCTGAATATCATCCCCGTTAAAAAGAAAGGGACTTTTGAACCGACCGCACAGCAGGTACTGGCCGGATGCAGAGCGCGACACACCTTGCACCGTTTGCGGCTTTCCACCTGCCAACGCATATGCGCTCGTCACGCCTTGCCCTGGCACATACTGAAGAACGTACACTTGACGCGTATTGGTCAAGCTGCTTTCAGGAACATAGCTCTCCATGGTCACACCTTGAAGATCGCATGTGGTCTCATCCGGTAGCGCGTGCATGATGCCTGCGATCAGCAAACCGCCATTCGGATCCTTGCGCAGGATGGGATCACAACGGTACCGATCATCAGTATCCAACGCATCGGAATTCACGTTCATGGTTTGCCACGTATCGGGGTCCGATGAAGAAACACATTGCCCGAACATCTGCTTGCCACTCACTGATCCATCCGGTTGAACATCCAGCATGAACAGGTTGCCACGCTGCGGGTCATTGGCCGGAAAGGCGGTTACGTCACGTTCACTACTCGGTAAGAAAAGATCCAAACCGTAAAAGGAATTGTATCCCACCACATGCACGACATCATCATCCGAGCAGACCACACCACGGAACCGATTCGTAGGGCTTGTGATCTGCCATTCCAAAATACCTGTCGGATCGATCTTCACCAAGAAGTTGGGGTGATAGATGGATACTCCGGCAATGGTGCGATCTTCATGATCGAAGCGTCCAGTGATGTATGCGTTGCCCGCACGGTCGGCGGCGACCCCATAGCCGTAGCTGCCTTGAGATTGCCAGTTCCCTGAGGAAGGCCCTTCGTAACGCCAGACTTCCTGACCTGTACTATCCACCTTCATGGCGAAGAACGCATTCTGTGCACCCGAACCCGGTGTTTGGCGATAGCCTGTGACGTACCGGTTATTGTAAGCGTCCAAGCACATGTCCGCGATGTAGGCATCGGCCGGCGCGAAGCCATCATTACAGGTCGGCGCATTCACGAGACCGACACTATCCACCACCGTGATGGTTCGGGTGCTGATGTCGCCGCACATACCTAATGGCGTGTTCGTGATCAGCGTAACGGTCTTCACCCCTGGTGTCGCATACTGGAACGGTGGTGGCGGTTGACCTTGGTAGGTTGCGGGGGATGCATCCACACCGAAGTTCCACGCATAACCAAGCGAAGCATTCGCCGTGAGTGTGATGGTACGCGGCTGATCGACGAGGGCGAATTCGGGATCGCCACCTGGATCCTGATCAATGAAGAACCCGGATGCGACTTGGTACACTTGGATACTCTGCGCGGCTTGGATCACCACACCGGTACAGCTATGCCCAGCGAAGAACATCCGCACGGTCGCCGTTACGGTCGCATTCCCTGTAACCGCAGGCATTGGAATATCCAACACACCTCCTGTGCCCAACACAGGCTGTTGGCTATTCACCTTGTATTGGAAACCGACCATCGCGTTCTGGATCCGGACAATGGGCGTATGAGGGGCGCATCCTTCTGGCTCTACGAAACTCCACGTAGTACCAAGCGGAACGAACGGGGCCAGCACTTCCACATCGACCAAGAACGTATCCGCTCCGCAGGAATTCGACCGGGTACCCATTACGGTGAAAATGGTTGGTTCGGTGATCGCCCCGGTCGCAAAACTCAGCGCACTTCCACCTTGGCTTCCCGATCCTTGTTGCACGCTTCCACGCAACAACCGGTAAGAGGTGCCCGATTGCGAAGTGAGGACCGAAATATTGGTGGACGAGCCATTGCATAACGTGTCGAGGGCGGCGGACGCCGTGAAGGGAACCACGGATGGGTATGCCAACACGTTCACGGAGATTGATGCAACATGCGTTCCGTTGCCATTGTCGGCTTCAAGTTCAACTAGGTGGATCCCTTCGGTCAAAAAGGTGTGAGTCAACTCAAGGGAGGTGGAAACGGGTATTCCATCAACGCGCCATTCATAGTCGTTCGCAGGATCGCCTGGATTCTCGAAAACGACCGGCAACCCTATGCAGAACGCACCTGTTGGTGTCACGATACTCGCGATCGGCAAAGCGATACCGCCTCCATCACCTGTACGAATCACGTATCCATTCTCACCGACGGCCATGCCATGTGTTGGGTCGTAGAAATCGATCTGGAAGAGAGCTTGATAACCCGGCGTGACAAGTTGTTCCCAATAAAGGCCGCTGGTGGTGGATCGAAAGACACCGGTGTCGTTGGAATTGATCAACGTAGTGGCATCGATCATTTCCAATACTGCACCCATTGCCTGCCCTGAAACTTGCCACGTAAGTCCGGCATCGGTACTGCGCCAAATGGAACCACCCGAAGTTGCATGGCAAACCCCACCGATACATACCACATCGGAAGCGCCTTCAGGGCTGGTCACGGCTACCCAACTCAACCCGGCATCCATACTACGCATGAAATTCGAAGGTCCCGCGGCGATGTACGTATCACTTCCACACCAAGCCACTCGGTTGAACGACCAATTCGTACCGGTCGGGATCGCGCTCCAGGATTGGCCACTATCGGTACTGCGCAGGATCCGGCCATTGGAACCCACTGCAAATCCGAGCGGCGGCTGGGCGAACTCGATGTCTCGGAGTACATCGATTGGCCCAAAATCATCGTAATGTACCTGCAACCAAGTGATACCGCCATCGGTCGTCCGGTAGATGGACTCTGCAATACCTGTGTTCATGGTACCGCTGATCAACGCCGTGCTATTGTCGAATGCGAAGACCGTGAGGTACAGCCCGTAAAGGGGGACATTCCCAAGGACCATCGTTGGGCGTTCAAAGAATTGGTCCCCCGAATTGACCGACCACTGCAACGTATCGAATCCGCCGATCCACACATTTCCATTCGAACGGTAATGGACAGAGCGCACGTCTTCGTTCGTATTCGGATCAAGCACCGCCCATTGAGCGGAAACCGTCAGGCTGAATAGACTGGCTATGAAAAGCGCAATTCGCTGTACCATGGGACACGCAATTGCGTAAAGCTAATAACCCTTACGCAAAAGCCTGCATATCGCACAACTTCCGATACTGTCCGTTGGCCTCGAAGAGTTGCTGGTGCGTTCCCCGTTCAATGATGTGCCCATGTTGCATGACACAGATCTCATCGCAATGCTGGATGGTGCTCAGGCGGTGTGCGATCACCAAACTGGTGCGACCTTCGAGCATTTTGTACAAAGCATCCTGCACCAACCGTTCACTTTCGGTGTCCAGTGCGCTGGTGGCTTCGTCCAGGATCAGGATCGGCGGGTTCTTCAGCACGGCGCGTGCAATGCTCAAGCGTTGTTTCTGACCACCGCTCAATCGGTTGCCACCATCACCGATATTGGTCTGGTAGCCCATGTCCATTTGCGTAATGAACTCATGCGCGTTGGCGATCTTGGCTGCGCGTTCGATATCGGCCACGGCCATCCCGGGGGAACCGAATGCGATGTTGTTCGCGATGGTATCGTTGAAGAGCACACTGTCTTGGGTCACGATGCCCATGAGCGCGCGCAGGTCCGTGATCCGCAGATCACGAAGGTCGTGTCCATCAACAAGCACCTGTCCGGAAGACACATCGAAGAACCGTGGCAAGAGGCCCGCCATGGTGGTCTTACCACTTCCACTGGTGCCTACCAAAGCAACGGAGCGCCCTTTGGGAATGATCAGGTCGATGCCTTGCAATACCAAGGTGCTATCGTATGCGAAGGACACGTCCTTGAACTCCACCTGTCCGTTGAAGTCGGCAATGGGCTGCGCATCGGGTTTCTCCTTCACGGTGTTCTCCACAGCGAGGAGATCGAAAAGCCGTTCTCCACTTGCAGAACCCCGCACGATCGCGGAATAGCCCTGTGAAAAGCCCTTTATCGGAGCCAAGAGCTGGGAGAAGATGATGATGAACCCGAGGAAACTATCACCCGTCAAGGTCGCGTTCTCGCCCAGCACATAATAGCCACCGAGGTAGGCAATGGCCGCCATTACCGCGGCACCCATCGTCTCGCTCAACGGCGATGCGATGTCCTGCCGGTTCAACATGGCGATGCTCGACCGTGTAAGCAGTTCGTTCTCGCGTTCGAACCTGCGACGCATATCGCCTTCCCCATTAAAGGCTTTGATCACACGAATCCCGGAAAGCGTTTCCTCCACCCGTGCCAAAAGGTCCGCACTCTTTTCCTGCACGCGTGTACTGCGTCTTTTAAGGCTCTTGCTGATACGCGCGATCAGCAAACCACTAACGGGAAGCAGCAACAACGAGATCACGGTCAGTTCCGGGGAGATGGTGACCATGGTACCCAAGAACAGGATCACTGCCACCGGTTCACGGAAGACCATTTCGATGTAGAGCATCACGGAATATTCCATCACGTGCATGTCGTTGGTGATCAACGCCAACAGATCCCCTTTCCGTTCATTGTTGTGGTAGCTCAAGGGCAGCTCCAGCATCTTATCGTAGACCTTCGCCCTTAGGTCGCGCACCACACGATTGCGGAAATTGCAGATCGCCACGAGTGCCAGATACCGAAAGAAATTCTTGAAGAGGAAGATCACCACGATGGAAATGCTGATCATGAGCAGGGCGCCCATGGGTCCACGCGTTTCGATCAATTGGGTAAGCGCCCAATTAAAATTGCCTTCCAATCCTTCACGGGTCCACAATTCCGCTGGCCGCACATGCACCATTTTGGTCTGGCCAAGGAGCAGCCGCAAGAAAGGGATGAAGAGCAGCAAGGACAACAAGTGGAAGACCGTGGCCAAGAGGTTGAAGGCCACATTGAGCACCGCGAAGTACCTATACGGCCTACCGAAACCGAGTATCCTGAAGAAATTACGCATGCTGGGGGGCACGAAGTTATCGGGAGTTCAGATCTTGAAGGCAAAAGCGGGGCGGCCGGGGCCATTCGCTACCTTCGCGCAAGCATGGACAGTGTAAGACAGAACAAGGTGAACAGCCTGATGCAGCAGGAGCTCGCGAACATATTCCTGATCGAGGGCCGCAATTATCTACCGGGCGGACTGATCACGGTCTCCGCCGTACGCGTGACCCCGGACCTGGGCATTGCCAAGGTTTACTTGAGCTTGTTCCCCGTAAAGGACAAGCAAGCGGTCATGGACAAGATCAAGGCCACGACCCACAAATTGCGGGGTGCGTTGGGCATGAAGATCGGCAAGCAGATGCGTGTGGTGCCCGAACTGTTGTTCTACGTGGATGATTCACTTGACCGAGCCGAAGCCATCGACAAACTGTTGAAAGGGCAGTGAACGGACCAAAGTGGAATGAAGAATTTGGAATGAAGAATTTTGAATTTAGAACTGGTCCGACCTATTATCCCGGATCTTACAACCTTGGTAAGGACATCGATCGCGCACTTGAATACTGCGTTCCCGTCGAGGACCAATTCTTCATTGTCCATTCTTCATTCTCCATTCCCGCAGGGCATGCAGTACGATCCCGTTAAACGCCGATTGGGCGTCGTATTCAACAGGACCCCTTTCCTGCGGAAAGTTTTCTACAAGCTGCTTGATCTGTTGCTACTACGGGCATGGCACATCCAACGCGAATTGCGGAAATGGGCCGCAGACAAGACCGGCCGCGAGTTGGCCATTTATGACGCCGGTGCTGGTTTCGGGCAGTACACGTATTGGCTCAGTGGCCGTTCATCGAAATGGAGCATTACCGCCATTGACGTAAAGGATGAGCAGGTCTCGGATTGCAATGCATTCTTCCAGCGGATCGGTCGGCCACAGGTGAAATTCGAAGTAGGCGATGTCACGAAATTTACGCGACCGGACAGCTTCCAATTGGTGGTTTGCGTGGACGTAATGGAACACATCCTTGAGGACGAAGCGGCCTTGCGTTGTTACAGCACGTCGTTGAAGCAAGGTGGCATGCTCATCATCAGCACACCCAGCGACCAAGGTGGTAGCGACGTTCACGAGGAAGGAGAAGGTTCTTTCATCGAGGAACACGTGCGTGATGGATACAATTTCGAGGACATCCGCGCGAAATGCCTGCGGAACGGATTCTCCAAGGTGGAAGCCCGATACAGCTACGGCGCACCCGGGAAGATCAGTTGGAAGCTCAGCATGAAGTGGCCGTTGCTCATGCTGCAAGCCAGTAAGTTGTTCTTCATCGTTCTTCCCTTCTACTACCTGATCGCTTATCCCATCGCGTTCGTGCTCAACATGGCGGATGTGCGCATGAAGCATAGCACCGGAACGGGATTGATCGTGAAGGCGTGGAAGTGATCATGGCAGACCGATCATCGGTTGATCGAAGCAATGCTCTTCTATCTTTGACAGACCATGAGCAAGAACAAACTCAAAGGAGTCCGATTGCTGACCGACGAAACGGAACAAAGACGCTATGTCCAGATCGATCTTGTCACCTTGGTCAATGAGCCCGAAGCCGTTGAGGACTACTTGGATGGATTGATCGCTGAAAGTCGCAGGTCAGAACCTACCATAAGCCATGAGACTTTGGTCCTATCACTCAAGAAACGAGCTGGACGCAAGTGAGCTACCGGCTGGAATGGTCGCGCAGCGCGGCGCGAGAAGTACGAAGACTGCCGGTTCCCACCGCATTGCGTGTTGCCAGTGCTGTCGGAAAACTAGCACAGGATCCCCACCCAACAGGTTCCAAGAAATTGGTTGGGCATAGTGGACTTTGGCGTATCCGTATCGGTGCGTACCGTGTCATCTATTTCATCGATGATGGGGTGCGTGTTTTTCGGGTAGAACGTGTAACAGACAGAAAGGATGCGTACAGATAAGTGTGCAGTGTTCCCGTCCATCGAACGACCCTGATGAACCTCCCCCTCCTCTTCGCACGTCGCTATTTGCTTGCCCCCCGCAGTGCCGCGGGACGGTCGCAGAACGCGATCAACATCATCACGGCGATCAGCATTGGAGTGATCGTGGTCGTGACCGCTGCCATGGTCGTTGTGTTGAGCACACTGAACGGGATCGCGGAACTCGTTGATTCCATCTACAGCCCCTTCGATCAGGACATCACGATAACCGCTGCGGAAGGGAAGACGTTCGGCAAGGAAGCTGTGGACTTGGAAGGGATACTGGCGTTATCGGCCGTGAAAAATGCCAGTTGGGTGATCGAGGAGAACGTCTTGTTGCGACATGGCGACCAACAAACCGTGGCCACCTTGAAGGCCGTTGGGCCGCAGTATTTGGCCATGAGCAACATGGACCAGCACATGTTCAGTGGGGAGCCAACTTTCAAAGGACTGAATGGACCGGCGGTCTTGCTTGGTATCGGATTGAAGACCGACCTGAACGTGGCACTCGATGACGGGATCTTCCAACCGCTGGAGATCAGTGCCCCGATCCGAGGTCGGAAGTTGAGCAAATACCAACGCGGAGCCTTTGAGACCATAGCAATGCCCGTGCGTGGTGCCTTCACCCTGAACATGGATTTCGACACCAAGTATGTGCTGGCCCCGCTGGATATTGCGGCTGAGTTGCTACACTACGACAGTGCGGTAAGCGCTTTGGAAGTTCAATTGAACAACCCCAAGGACATGGACCGCGTTGCCACGGATCTGCGTTCCAAGCTGGGCAGTGAGTTCGTTGTGCGCACGCGGCACCAAAAGAACGCGTTGATGTACAGCACGAACGCATCGGAGAAGCTCTTCACGTTCATCGTACTTGCCTTCATCGGATTGATCGGTGCGTTCAACATCATCGCTTCGCTGACCATGATGATGATCGAAAAACGCCGCGACATGCGCACGCTGATGGGCATGGGCGCGACACCAAGTTTGGTTCGGGGGATCTTCTTCGGCGAAGGGATGCTGATCGTACTCGTGGGCACCGTGGTCGGTCTCCTGCTCGGACTCGCGATCTGTTGGGCGCAACAGTACTTCGGTTTCGTGGAGCTTGCTGGCTCCGTAGTGGAGTCCTATCCCGTTCGGGTAATTGGAACGGACCTTGCACTGATCTTCGTCGTGGTCTTGGGGATCGGCCTATTGGCCTCTTGGGTACCGTTGCGTAGTTTGAGCAAACGGTTCCTTCAGGCAACGGCAGCGAACGCATAGGTTGCGATTGTTCCATCCAAGATCTCCTCGATGATCGCCGGGTCGCGTTCCGTACACAAGCGCAAACGGATCTCCTTCACATTCGGTAGCCCTCGCAGGTAATTGCCGTAGTGGCGCCGCATTTCCACAACACCTTCCCACGGACCTTTCCAAGCCAGCGAACTGCGGAGGTGTTCACGGGCAGCCTCAACACGGTCCGCAACGGTTGGTGCCGGCAAATGCTGGCCTGTCGCGATGTAATGCTTGATCTCGTTGAAGATGAACGGATGTCCGATGCTGCCGCGACCGATCATGATCCCGTCCACACCGTAGCGGTTCTTGTATTCCACGGCTTTCTCCGGTGAATCGATATCGCCATTCCCGAAGATCGGGATGTGGATCCGCGGGTTGTTCTTCACCTCGCCGATCAAGGTCCAATCCGCTGGTCCTTTGTACAACTGGGCACGTGTGCGACCATGGATGCTCAACGCCTGGATACCGACATCCTGCAAGCGTTCGGCCACCTCCATGATGTTCTTCGTGTGCTCGTTCCAACCGAGACGGGTCTTCACGGTAACGGGCAGGTCCACAGCCCTCACTACAGCCTTTGTAAGGCGCACCATCTTGTCCACATCTTGCAGCAAACAGGCACCAGCACCCTTGTTCACCACCTTATGTACCGGGCAGCCGTAGTTGATGTCGATCAGGTCGGGCCGCACTTCAGCTGCGATACGTGCCGCTTCTTCCATGGCATCTTCGCTTCCACCGAACAACTGGATACCAACAGGGCGTTCGTTCTCGAAGATGTCGAGCTTCTTCATTCCCTTGGCTGCACGGCGGATCAGCCCTTCACTGCTGATGAACTCGGTGTACATCAGATCGGCACCGTGCTTTTTACAGAGCGCACGGAACGGCGGATCGCTCACATCCTCCATGGGAGCAAGGAGGAGCGGGAAATCGGGGAGCTCTATGGGGCCTATGCGGACCATTTTCGGGCCCAAAAATAAGGAAACCCCGCTGGTTGCGGGGCTTCTAGGAAACTTGGTCGACTCAACGCCCCTGCGAAGTACTGTAGTTGATCTTCAACGCATTGCTCTTGCGCAGCTCCTGCTTAACGTCCGTCACGATCTTCATGTAGGTCTCCTTGTCCACCTTCAGGGAGCGGGTGATCTTGGGACGCAACACCTCATCGCGGCGATCCTCGTTGGCTTTCACCCATGGGTCGATCTCGTCCAGCTTGGCGAACTGATCGTTCAGTTGCATCAAAGGTTCGGTTCCCAAGGCCTTGTTCGAAGGAGGGCCGATGTAGATGTAATCCACCAGTGCTTTGTCCTCCAGTTTGGTCACTTCCGTTGCTTCGGGCAGGGTGATCTTCACCAGCAGGTCCGTTTCACGCATTACGGTGGTCACCATGAAGAAGAACAGCAGCATGAAGATGATGTCCGGCAGCGAGGCCGTGCTGATGGGCGGTGTTGATTTGCCCCCTTTGTCCTTGAACCTTGACATGGCGTTCTATTTCTTGTTCACCTCCACCGGTTCGGCTTCGGAGATCCGCTGTGGGAAGACCAAGCGAACCGCTTTGATCAGGGGTTTATCGTCGTCGCTCTTGTCATCCAACGAAGAGAATGGCCGATCGAACTTTTCCTTGGACAATCCTTCGCGCAGTTCATCGATACCGGCTTCCAGTTCGTTCTGCACTTTCACGTACATGTTGTAGCTGGTCTTGGATCCGGTCTGGAGGGAGATCACGGCACTTCCGGGCAGCTCGCTGTAATCGCCGAGCAACTTCACGGCGTCCAGTTTCCCTTCCCACTTCGCAGCAAGATCTTGATAAGCCTGCTTGTCCTTGGCATCGGCCGCTGAGGCTACACCGGACTTGAACTCGGCGATCTTCTGGCTGCAAAGTGCGGCGGTGATGCGCACCTTCTCCGGCAGGTCCTCGCTGTTGTTGGGGTTGGTCATGAACTCCTTGGCCCCCTCACGAAGGTCCTTGATGTCCATGGACTTCCCCTCAACGAGAAGCTGATCAGCATCATTCACCAGAACGATGTAGACGTTACGCTCCTTAACGATATCGGGGTCCACTTGGTCTTCCACGATCGGTGGAAGTAGTCTGAGGATACCGGCATCCGTATCCATGGTCGTGGTCACCAGAAAGAAGATGAGCAAGAGGAAAGCGATGTCGGCCATAGAGCCGGCATTGATCTCCTGAACACCTGCGGTCTTGCGTCGCTTCAACATCCGGTCCTACTTGAAGAGCTTTGAAACCCCACCCCAGACCGCGGCGAGCACAGCGACCACGGCCGCGATGGCGGTCATGATCAGGCCTGCTCCGATCAGTTTGGAGGTTCCAGTGGAGATATTCCAGTTCGGTTTCACGGTGCCATCGGCCAGTACGTATGCCACGGCGAACAGCGCAGCGAAGGCGACCAGAGGGATCAACGTGCTCTTGATATTTCCCCCGGTGAACAAGGACATGACCCCGGACAGCAACGCCAAGATGATGCCTACAGCGAACACGGCGTAGGTCAAATAAAGACCACCATCGATCCCGGCTTCATTCCCCAACATGATCATGATGAAGAAGACCAGACCCAGACCGGAGATGATCCACAGGATGATCTGCCCGATACGGGCGGTACCGCTTGCGTGCCCTGCCATGTTAGTGTTTGGTGTTGTTCTTCATCAGCAGATCGACCAGACCGATGGAAGCTTCTTCCATTTGGCCGGTAATGCTATCGATGCGGCTAACGAGGTAGTTATAAAAAATCTGGAGGATAATGGCCACGATCAAACCGAACACGGTCGTGAGCAACGCCACCTTGATACCACCGGCCACGATGGCCGGGCTGATGTTGTTGGCCGCTGCGATCTGGTCAAAGGCGAAGATCATCCCGATAACCGTTCCCAAGAACCCCAACATGGGTGCCAGTGCAATGAACAAGCTGATCCAGGAAAGTCCTCGCTCCAAACGACCTACCTCTACTCCACCGTAAGCAACGATGGATTTCTCGGCAATGTCCACGCCCTCATTGGCGCGGTCAAGGCCTTGATAGAAGATCCCGGCAACGGGTCCTTTGGTATTGCGGCACAGTTCCTTGGCCGCATTGACCCCGCCGCTCTTCATGGCACCTTCCACATCTGCCAACAGCTTATCGGTGTTGGTGCTTGCCATGTTCAAGTAGATGATACGCTCGATCACGAAAGCCAAGCCAAGGATCAAGCAGAGCAACACGGGGCTCATCCACGTGGGGTCACCTTCGATGAAACGATCCTTGAATGATTGCTGACCTTCGGAGGCATCCGCTACCATCTCGGTATCGGTGGCATCTGGCGCATCTTGGGCCATTACCGGTGAAGTGGACAAGCTGACACATACAAGGCCAGCGAGGCAGAGGGACAAGAACTTACGTACCATGTTGTGGATCGTTAGCGTATGGGGTTGGTTCGGGGTTGATGCAGGTGTTCGCCTGAACGAAAGAGGCGCAAAGTAAAGACAGGGGATCGAAAGACCGGTGCGAAGTAAGAACATCTTTGTGGGATGTGATATTGCCACAACGGAATTTTAGCGAGGAACGGTTGTCCGATCGAAAGGAATGGTGAAGAGAGGTATGGCTACCGGCGCTGTTCATCTCTGCTTTGGCCTCTTGTCGTACCATGAACAAGTAGATCGTTCACCCCCCTGTTCCTGAAATCGTTCAACAAATGCGGAGAGAGAGGGATTCGAACCCCCGTTACCCTTTCAGGTAAACACACTTTCCAGGCGTGCGCCTTCAACCACTCGGCCATCTCTCCTAGTATTGCCGGTGAAAGTATTTACCGGCGGGCGGCAAAACTACGAAAAGGAAGATGCGGTGGATTCGCCTGCAAAAGACACCGACATTTCTTGCGCCCATTCCGCATTGGGAGTTCTCCCCATCAGGAACATGGCCTTGGTGATGGTTGCTTCCACGGTCATGTCCGCACAGCCCACCACGCCCATATCCCGGAAGGCGACACTGGTACCGTACCTGCCCTGCTCCACCCTACCGCCTACACATTGGGTAACATTGAGCAACTGGATCCCCCGGTCCCTTGCCTCTTGGAATGCACTTATCAGGTCCGGGTCCGTAGGCCCATTGCCGGCACCGAACGTGGTAAGCACCACGGCACGCAGATCGGGCATTTCCAAGGAATGCCGCACCCAAGCGCTACGGATGCCGGGGTACAGGCGCACAACAGCAAGCCTATCGTCCATTCGGGTATGCACCTTCAAAGGGCCTTTTCGATAAGGAAGAATGGCGGCACGATCGTATTTGATATGCACCCCGGCCTCGGCCAAAGCAGGCCAATTCGGCGATCGGAAGGCCTCGAATCGCTCCGCATGCACTTTCACAGTTCGATTTCCTCGCATAAGGCCGTACTCGAAATAGACCGCTACTTCGGGCACCATCGCATGGCCTTGTTCATCCTTCGCAGCGGCGATCTGAATGGCCGTGATCAGGTTCTCCTTCGCATCTGTTCGAATGGCACCGATGGGCAATTGCGAGCCCGTCAGTATCACCGGCTTGTTCAAGCCTTCCAACAGAAAACTGAGGGCACTGGCCGTGTAGGCCATGGTATCGCTGCCGTGCAGCACAACGAAGCCATCGAATTTGTCGTAGTGCGCCCCGATCTGTTCCGCGATGCGCACATGGTCCGCTGGTCGCATATCACTGCTATCAATGGCTTTATCGAAGGAGATCGCTTCCAGTGTGATCTGCATGCGCTCCAACTCGGGCACCTGGTCCTCCAAATGTGCGAGGTCCATCGGCCGCAATTCGCCACTTCGTGGATCGGCATGCATACCAATTGTTCCGCCGGTGTAGATGAGAAGGACTTTGGGGGGCATTTGGTTGGTCAAATAGTTGAGTGATCGAGTGTTGAAAGGTACAGGGTCCCTAGTATTGAGTACAGAGTACCGGCATAACGGTACTATGTACTAGGTACCCAATACCTGTTACCTCTTGCGTTTCAACTCTATCCAAGTCCGAACAGCTTCAGCGCATTGGTAGTTGTGATCGTCGCGATCATGTCCACTGTCACCCCTGTGGCTTCGGCCAGCTTTGCAGCAATGTGCGGGATGTAGGCACTTTCATTCCTTTTTCCGCGGTACGGTACCGGTGCCAAATACGGGGCATCCGTTTCCAACACGCAATGATCAGGTCCTACAACGGTCATGGTTTCCGCGAGTCCCCCTTTTGGATACGTGACCACACCGCCGATCCCCAGGTAAAAATCGCCCAAGGCCACAATGCGGGCGGCCTCTTCCACGGTACCGGTGAAACAGTGGAACACACCGCTCAAACTTTCATCATTCTCCTCTTCCACGATGGCGATGGTTTCGGCAAAGCTTTGACGGCAATGGATCACTATGGGCAATTCCAACTCCTTCGCCCATCGAATTTGTTGCCGAAAAACTTCCTGCTGTTGCACTAGGAAGGTTTTGTCCCAATGCAGGTCCGTACCGATCTCCCCTACGCCGAAATAGTTGCCAGAATGCAGGAGCGTTTCCACCTGCTTCATGGGCGCGGTATTGTCAGCACCTACGGAACAGGGGTGTAATCCCATCATCGGGTAGCAGATATCGGGGTACTCCGCGGCCAGCGCATGCATTGCATCTATGCTCTCATGGTCCACATTGGGCAAAAGCAATTTGGTAACACCGGCATCAAGCGCACGTTGCACCATTTCGGCACGATCATCGCCGAACTTGCCACTGTACAAATGGGCATGTGTGTCTACGAACATGGGTGCCAAGTTCGGGGTTTTGGGCTTGTGGTCTGCTTCCCGTTGCACACGCACGTCGCGGGCGGATGGTCATCCGCCCCTACGTGGTGCGCGCCTTATGCGTGGCGTTGCCCTCCCGCCTCCCATTATGCTATTCCGCGGGATCCACCTCTTCACTTCTTCACTTTTGGTTACCGAGCTTGTCGAGGTACTAACTTCCTCACCCCACCTTTGCACACGAATGAAGATCCTGGTCCTCCGCTTCAGTTCCATTGGGGACATCGTGCTCACCAGTCCGGTGTTGCGCTGTTTGCACCAACAGATCGGGGCTGAAGTACATGTTGCGACCAAGGCCGAATATGCCGATCTGGTGGCCTATTCCCCTTACGTGACCAAGGTCCATTGGCTTGGTGATGACCTGGGCACCTTCATCCAAACGTTGAAAGGTGAGCAATTCGCGGAAGTGATCGACCTGCACCACAACCTGCGCACGTCACGGATCAAGCGTGCCTTGGGAGTTCCGGCACACAGCTTCAACAAGCTGAACATCGAGAAATGGCTCTTGGTGAATTTCAAGCTGGACCGCATGCCACCGATCCACATCGTAGACCGCTACATGGCGGCAGTGGCACACCTGGGAGTGAAGAATGATGGCCAAGGACTGGACCTGTTCATTCCACCGGAACGCGAAGTCCCACTTGCCTCATTGCCGGAAACGCACCGCAACGGATACACCGCGATCGCGATCGGTGCAGCACATTTTACCAAGCGCCTGCCGGAACACAGGCTGATCGAGCTGGTCAATTTGGTAAAAGGCCCGGTGGTATTGATCGGCGGTAAGGAAGACCGTGCCGTGGCCCATGCCATCTCAAGTGCCATTGGCGGAAGGGTATTCGACGCGACGGGCCAGTACGACATACTCGGCAGTGCTTCACTGATCAAGCAAGCGCACAGCGTGATCGCACATGACAGCGGTGCCATGCATATAGCGTGTGCTTTCAAACGGCCAGTGGTCAGCGTGTGGGGCAATACAGTGCCGCAATTCGGGATGGGGCCGTACTTGCCCACTGATCCTGCCCGGGCGCGCACCGCTGAAGTGAACGGACTTTCGTGCCGCCCTTGTTCCAAGATCGGTCATGACCAGTGCCCCAAAGGACATTTCCGTTGCATGGAAAAACAGGATCTGCAAATGATAGCGAACTTGGCCGCCCAATGAGCTGGGAGATATTGGTCCAAGACCTGCCCGATGTGGCAACCCTTGAAGATGTACCTGCCGGTTTCAGGCCGGGGCCTATCGGTCAACGCACGGAATTGATCGCACGCATCAAGGAAGTCTCACCTACCGCCGAAGAACAGGACGGTTGGCTTTTCCTACAGAACGCGGAAGTCGATCTGAGCATCCAATTCCACATGGAAGATCCGCAGTTGGTGCGCTACCTGATGATCCATGTGCATGGCGGAACGAACAGCAAAGCCCATGTTGTAAGGATCATTGAAAGACTAGGGCTTCGCGCAGTGGATGTGGATACGGGGGAGTTGTTCGTTGGTTGAGGGTTGAGGGTTGAAGAAAGTTGAGGGTTGAGGGGGTTGAGAAGTTGAGGGTTGCTGCCGTTCAACCTAGCAACTACAAGGACCACGTTCCTACTTTGTTGATGTATTGCCGTTGCAATTTCCGGTTGCAATTACCCGTGGCGGTTGCCGATCGCTATTGCCGTTTACGGTTGCCACCGGTCGGCAGAGGCAGAAGGCATTCAACCCTCAACCCCAGCCAACCCTCAACCAAGAACCAACCGTTCTTTCTTTCACCCGAACAAAGCCTTCAACTCCGTAGCATCCTCTGGTTTCATTTTACCGGCTATGATCAACCGCAGTTGGCGACGACGTAGCGCACTTTCGTAGCGTGTCTTTTCTTCTGCGGTATCGGGGATCGCATCGGGTACTTTGGTTGGCTGCCCGGCATTGTCCACTGCTACGAACGTGTACATGGCGCTGTTGCAAGGGATCTTTTCACCGGTCTGTTGATCTTCCACCCATACGTCGCTCCAGATCTCCATGCTGGTCCCGAATGCGCGGCTGACATGGCTGCGGATCGTAACGAAATCGCCCAGTTTGATCGGCCTGTCGAAGCTCACGTTGTTCACCGCGATCGTCACCACCATGCGTTTGCAATGGCGATGTGCGCTAATGGCACTATTGATGTCCAACCATTCCAACAAACGACCGCCGAACAGGTTGCTCATGGTGTTGGTGTCATTGGGCAACACCAAGTGCGTGGTCTCAGCGTAGCTGTCTTTTACTGGTTTGGAAGCTGGTATCATGTTCACGATCCCTGAAAGGGCTAACGATAAGACGCGAAGGTAGCGCGTGCAGGTGCGCTTATCTTTGGTCACAAGCAGCGCATGGGCACCACGACCGATCCAACCACATTTCTGCAGGCCTTGTACTTATTTGCGCTGTTGGCCTATTTCGCAGGCACCTTCCATTTGGTCCGTTTGTTCTTGGCACACCGCAACGCCATGGCCCGTTGGGAACCGGACCGGGCGATCTTACTGAAGGCATTTGGGAATATGGAGCGGAAGGCGCTCTACTTTCTGGTCTGGCCCGCATTATTGACGGTGATAGCATTGAGCATTTGGTACTTATGGCGCGCGCCGGAACTTTTGTTGGATCCCTTCACGCATGTGCTATTGGGCTTCGCGACCGTTGTGTTGGGTTACCACTTTTTGGCGCACTCGTTATATCGCAGATTGGGGCGTGGCACAGCTATTTGGAACAGCATTGGGCTGCAATTGTTCGCCCAAGGAGCTACCGCATTGCTTTTCATTCTGACAACGATCCTGATCTACCGCCAAGAACTTGGTTTTATGGCGGGTATCATCGGACTTTCGGTGATCGGGGCGATCATGTTGTTCGGTGCATTCGGTTCACGGACAAAGAAAGCGGAGAACACCGATGCTTAAGGTCGGCGATCGGCCTCCGGATTTCACACTCTCCGATCAGCATGGTGAGCCGGTAAGGTTGAAAGATCAATTGCCAAAACACAATGTGGTGCTCTTCTTCTACCCGAAGGACAACACCATGATCTGTACCAAGGAGGCCTGTGCCTTTCGCGACGCACTACCTTCGATATCAGCTGCTGAAGCGAAGGTCTTTGGCATAAGCACGGATCCGGTGAACTCTCACAATGCTTGGGCCAAACGATGGCAGCTGGGCTATCCGCTTTTATCAGATTTGGACGGTGCGGTTGCCAAAGCCTTCGATGTGGGTCGCACATGGGGCCTCTTCCGTGGAAGGGTCACCTACATCATTGATAAGGGAGGCAACATTCGTGGGGCCCTGGATGACCCTTTGAGCGCAGATGCCCACATTCGCGCGGCATTGGCCACACTTCAGGGTCACAGCACGTCGTAGAACAGCACGTTGCCGTTGTCCGTGCCGATCAGCAATTTGCCTTCCCACAAAAAAAGCGGTGCGCGGTGATGCTGGTCCTTGTTCTCCGGAAAGGTGATGGTGCGTTGCACTTTCCCATCCGTACCAACGAATTCCACCATCCCATTCTTACCGGAACGCACGGTGACATCGCCGATCTTCACCTCGCTCTGCTGGTAGAACCGATCAAAAGTTGAGTTGGACATATCCAAGCCCATGGCTTTCACGGAACGTGGGTCCGGGATCCACCGGAAACTGGTGATCACCCTTTCCTGCTTGCCATCTGTCAAGTTCCATACGGTGCGTTTGCCGCTGTGGCCCATGAGCACCGCATACTCACCATTGTCGTTGAAGGCGACATAGTACACTGCCGTTCCCTTGTCCTCGTTGTAGCCCAAGGTGTAGATCTTCTTGCCGCTCTCGATATCGAAGAGTGCCGCACCGTTGTCCGTTCCCACCAGCAGGCGATCACCTTTGGGTGCAATGGCGAAGGCGGTCAATTCGGCCTTTCCGGTGGCAATTGTGTTTGAAGGTGCTTCCGATACCGTTTGCGCAAAAGAAACAGATGCGATCAAGGAAGCAACGGCGAACAAGAAATGACGAATGCTCATGTTTTGGGTTGGACCCTGCCTACCGATCACGCAGTTTCGATCAGCGGGTGTTGTTGTTTCAGCCAATCCATGGCCTTGTCCATATCGGGGAACATCTGGATGGGCCGGTGCGGTTTATGATGCCGCACGAAGACGTTCGCCGCCAGATTGTGTGCAAAGTCGCGTACCACGATCGCATCGGCCGCTATGTATTTGCACGAAGCTTCCGATGAGGCATGGGCGCGGGCCTCGTTGCTCATGGTGGTGTTCTCGCCCACGGTAACGACCAACAAGGCCTTCTTGCCTTTCCGTTCGCGCTCGATCACATCGAACATTTCCTGCACTTCTTCCGGACTTACAAGATGGTCGTCCTGGAAGTGGGTATGCACAATATCCCCATCAAGGAAAGAGACCGAGCAACAATCTGTTTTCACCACATGCATGGTTTCCATCGGGTAGTAGGTACGAAGGTACGGCGGTGGAAAAAGGTTGAGCAGAAAATGGGATCAATTCACAAGCAACCAAGCCTGTGCCGAACCCTTGCTCCGGATATTTTCCAAAAGTCCCAAGGCAGCACTTCGGTCCGGAAAACTACCGTAAGCGACCGGGTACAATTGTCCGCGTTTGGGTAAGCGCACCGCTGTGTAACCTTGTTCTTGCAACTGGCCCAGCAAGCGATCGGCATTTTCGGGTTGTGCGAAACACCCACCGATCACATTGAACCTACTTATCGCACCTGCTTTCTTGGGCAGCACGACACGCGTACTGTCCTTGACAGCCACCTTGGCCAACGGTTCGGGGCTTTTGCGGCCCAGATCCACGATCACGGTAAGACCTGCTTCGTTCAAGGGTACTTCCCGTATTCCAAGCGTTTCTTCCGGCAAGGTGAAGACCGCAGCGTTGGTGACCAGTTCCGGCAGTTCCGTGGCGGGTGTGTAGGTGGAAGAGGCTTTGTTTTCGGTGTGAGCGAGCCCATTCTCCAAGGTAGCGTTCGGGTTCGTGTACACCCACCACGTGGCGGCGCTCACCAAAATGGCGGCGTGTGCTGCGGCCCAGATCCAATTGGAACGTTCGTGTTGCTCCACCTCCGCCGGTTCCAAGGTTGGAATGGGCATGGGCACCACCTTTCGCAGTTGTACAGGCAAGGCAGCAACGGGGCGCAGGCCGAAGGAATCCTTCAAGAAGTTGGTCCGTTCATCGGGATCGAACTGGAGGTTCTTGTCCGCATCGTGGAAGAAGATCCCAATGCGCGGTAACTCCAACCGTCCGGTCTTTTCCAGTGCCGTTCGCCACTTCTCCACCTCCTTGTCCAACAAGGAAACCGCGGCACTATGGTCGATCCCTTCACGTAAGGCCAGTCGATCGGCGAGCAGGCCATCGTTGCGCAAGAGGTGCCTATTGTAACCCACTTCCTTGGTTGGCGGGTGTACCAGGTTGCGGGCCTTATCCAAGCGGGCCGGTCGGTACTGCGCCAAAAAGCCACCCCAGCGCGGCACGATCACGCAGTCGTGCTCATACAAAAGTTCAAAGAGGTCGCGTTCGATCGGCATTGGGTGCGCAAGATACCGCGATGGGTGGAACCTACATGATTCCGGTACGGCTTTGCCTCTGCCTCAAAGAGGAACCGTGTTCCGCATGGGGCTGCGGGAGAACGGGAATGAACGTGAATAGGTTCCTTCGTTGAACACGTCCTTTCACAGTTGAAGAAACGTGTTGTACAATCCCTTGGGGACGAAAGTGCCATTATTCTGATCAAATTTTGGGAGGACAAATTTGGATCCAATCATGCGCCTCCTTAACGTTCACCTTCAAACGAACTTTAGTTTTCAACACCAGCACCAACCGATCGTTCCTCGTATACTTTCGTTTTCCTAAACTAAACCCATTATGCAACCCGAAACCTGCCTCCGGCAGGCAGGCCCGCAACGTTTAAAGCATAGACTTTTGCCCACATTGGCTTACTGGCCTTGGCCGGTTCATTGAGCATGTGTAGGAAAGACCTTCCCGAAGCCGTGCCGCAAGTGGCTACCGAAAATGTAGTTGCCACCAAGATCCAATCGTTCATTCAAAAAGCGAAGAGTCCGGTAAGGACGAAGAGCAATGTAGAGTATACCAAGGAAGAAGCACTCTGGCTTGTTGAGGCCGCATTGAATTTCGGGGAGGTGGATCCGGAAGAGATGAAGAAGGAATTGGAGTACCAAGAATTCGAAGTAGAAGTGCCGGTCGTAAATGACAAGGTGAGGGAAAGCGAGGCGATCAATGCATACACTGCACTGAAAGCGATGATGGAAGCATCTCCGTTAGCTGCCGACCAAAAACTAGTGGCTGTGGATGTGGTGGTGAAAACGGAGAACGGCGTGGTAAAATTCAAGACCTACCGAGTAGTGGGGAAAGTGGACCCACAAGAAACCACCTTATTCCAGCTCAACACGGAGTTCACTACTTCGGCTCGCACACGCCAAGGTGTTACAGAACATGGATCGGTCAATGCCTGTGGGTCCGGAATGGCGGATCTGGACATTCCTGCACGCGTGAATTGGACCTTTGGGTTGCACCAGATAAATGACATTCTCACCGATGTTGAAATTTGGCACGTGTGGGGTTATAACGGGGGCTTTGTCGAAACACCTGACCTGGCCATGCACATCCTACCCATCACGCTATTCCCAAATCCGAACGACCCGGATGGGATACCTCCGTTTACCTTCGGCAACACGGACTACAACGACTACCTCGTCTACCTCACGCCACCATCGAATAGCAGCTTCATCATTGAAACGGAACCTTGCTTAGCGCCAATAGCGCAGAGCTTTTTAACGCAAGGGTTGCGGGATGTGGTGGACATCGTAAAACAGGATTACGTCCAGAACTCCTATCTGGTGCCCATATCCTGCATGATTACAGGATACCAACTTCCAGTTACCGTAAATAACCACGCTTCATGGTTATATCTGCACAACGTTGATATCGTGTATGGTCGCTGGCAACATGGCGTACCCTGCACAGAACCATGCTAAGCAGATCCACACTTCTTTTGGCCTTGCTCCTGATTTCGTTCAGGAGCAAAGGCCAAGTTGTGGAATGGAGCTATTCCGGTGACAGCTCCTTGCATGGCTCCCTCAACTACTCACCACAACTACGACCCAACGGGGGCTATCTGGCCAGCCTCGAAAACTTCATCTCGGCAGATTCCGTCAGCGGCTTTGTGGTGATGTTTTCAGAAGCCGGTGAGGCCCAACTGACCCCTACTTGGCCAGCACCACCATGGAGAATTTCCGGATATGGAATCTATGCGGACCCCATGCACGAACGCTACCTTTACCTGGTAACACCTCGCAATGGCAGCGGCTTCGCTCAGGGTAGCATGCATGTGCTCACCGATCTTGACTTGAATGTGATCAGTTCCACCCTTCATCCGCTTCCGCCAAATTCTGAACCTTATTCAAGCGACGAGTTCTTTGATGAGAACGGGGAATTGATCCAGGTCACGAGCTTAAGTTATCCACCCACCTGGACCGCGAGTTCATTGCGCTTCCAGCGGTTCAATAGCAACGACGAGGTGGTCGATACCAGGGTCTACGAAAACGGGTCATACTTCGTGCGGCAAATGGTCACAACCGAAGAGGGCTTCACCGTACTGTTCTTTGCAGCCGGTGGTTTGGGCCCGTACGGAGAGGCCAAGGTGCTGAGGTTCGATACCGATTTCAATTATTTGGGGGGCTTTGTACTGCCCGATATCGGCGGCAATGGGCCGGTGCCTGGCCAGGACAGCATACCCATGGTGAAAGGCATTGTAGCCTTGCCCGATGGTGGCTGTTTGGTTTCCGGGGAATACACACGGGGTTTGTCCCAGGACATTATTCCGATCCTTTTGAAATATGCCCCCGATGGCACCTTGTTGGACACACTGATCGGCACTACACGCATAAGCCCTCAGGGCAATCTCCATGGTAATTCCATAGTACGCGGTCTTAGACCGCTTAATGATGGCAATTTCGTATGGGCCTACGAGGAACTCCAGTACGAGGCCGTTCGGTCGGTGAACCATTTTGTGACCGTGGATGCCGACCTCAACATCATTCGGCACCTCCAACTCCAAGGTGCCGATGATACCTCCCACGTTTCCTTGTACGGTGTTGTGCCAACCCCCGATGGTGGGTTCTTTGTGACCGGGATCCGCTTTCACGGGGACTTTTACAACGCCTGGGCAGCGAAGTTGCGGGGCAGTCCGCTCTCTTTGGAAGAACACACCGGGTCTTTGAGCACCCTTTATCCGAACCCGGGTATATCCGCGACGGCGGTCCTCCCATATGGGCAGGCCCAGCAAGCGGTCTTGATCTTGAGCGATGCCCAAGGCCGAACCTTACGGCAGGCAACTTTCCATGGCGATCGCGCCACCATCGATGGCACCCACTTGGCCAGCGGGATCTACCTCTATCGGGTCATGGATCACACAGGCAACATACGTGGCACTGGTAAGTGGGTAAGGGAGTAAGGCCATTCTTCATTCTCCATTCTGAATTCTCCATTCAAAATTCAGAATGGAGAATTCAGAATGTAGAACTAGGCAACATCAAACCCTCCTCCTCGCCTCTTCCAGATCAGCGGGTGTATCCACGCAGAACGAGGGGTGCTCCGTGATCGCAACGCGTACCCGGTAGCCGTTCTCCAACCACCGCAGTTGTTCCAGCGACTCGGCCTGTTCCAAGGAAGATGGCTTTAGTTGCACCAACTCTTTCAGCACATCGGTGCGGTAGGCGTACAGACCAACATGTTTCAGGTAGCGGAACGCTTTGTAGCGTAGCCCATTGACCAGAACGTGCAACTGCGGTATGGCGTTCCTGCTGAAGTAAAGCGCGTTCATGTCCTTGTCGGTGGTGATCTTCACCTCGCCGGGATCATCCAGGTCTTTATCATCAGAGACCACTTGGGCCAGCGTGGCGATACCACCATCTGCACTTTCCAGTGCGGCACAGAGCTGATCGATCTGCTCGGGGATCAGGAAGGGTTCGTCGCCTTGGATGTTCACCACGGCATCGTAACGCTCCTTGCCAAGTTGTGTCAGGGCTTGGTAGCAACGATCAGTTCCGCTGGGGTGTGTGGTTGCGGTCATTACAGCGTGCCCACCAAGCGCAACGACATGATCGAAGATCCGCTGATCGTCCGTGGCCGTGATCAGTTCGACCAAGGAACCGGCCTTGGCGGCTTGCTCCAATACGCGTTGCACCATGCTCTTTCCACCGATATCGGCCAATGCTTTGCCGGGCAACCGGGTACTTGCGAAACGTGCCGGAACAATGCCGAGGATGCGCATAACAATTCCTTCAAAGGCTCAGAGCCATTTGCACTTGCATACTCCGCGGAGCTTCCACGGAGAGCGGGCGCATGGAGTAGGTCTTGTTGGTGAGGTTGTTCACAATGAAGCTGACGCGCAGTTGCTCCATCAATTCCACCCCGACCCGTGCATCCACGATCACATCACCGGTCTTGTGGGTATCCATCCATCCGGTGATCCCAGTGGGCAAAAGGCCGGGAACGTCCAGGGTGATAAAGGCTTGATCGATGTTGCGGACATGGCTGTTGTACCGCACGCTACCACCCAGTAGGAACTTCTTGTACTGCGCTTGCAGATCACCGCGGAACAGGTTCTGGATCCTGAATTTGAGGATGTTGTTGGACGGGTCGTAGCTGGTGTTCGCGTAGGTGCTGGGTGGCGAAAGGGAACCGGCAACGGGCGATACGGCATATACCTGATCGGGCGTGGTGCTTACCGGTGTGGTGTGTGTGTAGCCCAGGAGGGTGGAGATCTCCACGGGGCCGAAATTGCCTTTGCCGGCGAGTTCGAATTCATATCCGGTTACGCGGGCCCCACCCGTGTTCACGCTCTTGAAACCGAGTCCGAAATAATTCGACAGGCCCGCTGGCGTCGCCCACTGTCCGAAGGTGAATTCCACATAATTCTCATAATCCTGCCGGAAAACCACGGCATCGACATACCCGGTGAACTTTCCGATCTTGAATCCTTGCTTTACACCGCCTTCCAAGTTGTAACTGTTCTCAGCCTTCAGTTCGGGGTTGGAATAGACCCGAAGATCGCCTACGCTGGTAAAGATGAAACGCTCACCGATGGTTGGAAAGCGGAAACCCTGCCCGTAGCTGGCCCGCAGGTAGGTGGCCTTGTGTATCAGCATGGTCGCCCCTGCGCGGTACACGGGTTGCTCGGCCACCAGGTCGTCCACCTTGAATTGCTCGAACCGCACTCCCCCGGAAACGGTAAGCCGCTTGAAGAATTTCTTGTCGATCTGCAAATAGCCTGCTGTGTTGGTTGCCGTATTCTGTGAACTGTTATCGGCATTGCCCCGATAGAGTTCGGCTTCGGACATCACCTGGCGCCAGACAACCCCGCCGGTGAACACCGTTTCCCCGAGCAGGTCGATCTTTTGCTGCACCTGGTACTCGCCGTGCAAAACGGTATTGCTGTTGCTCTGTCCGTTGTTGTTATCGAACTCCTGCCGGTGCATACGCAGCCGAACGGTGTGGCGCATACCGGCCTTGGAGAGGTAGTCCATGAACGGGTCGATGTAGTACTGTGCACCCCTTGTCCGGGTAACGGTGCCGGGCTGCGGGCGATAGAGGCCGTCCGTGGTATTGTTCCAAATGAACACGCTGGTGTTACGGTTCTTCATGGCGTTGGCATTGATGCCATAACTAAGGCCCTTCACCTTTCCATTGCGCCACCGCGTTCCGATGTTGACCCGGACCCGATTGTCGTAACCGCCCGCTCCGGTGCGCAAGGGGTCAGTGGCCAAGGTATCCGCGGGGATCGGTTCGGGACCGATGTATCCTTGGTCGCTGAACGCATTTCCGCCGATCACCAGATCGAACTTTCCGATCTGCCTGCTGTGCGAGAAATTGAATCCCCCGAAGTTCGGACTATTGTCGCCCCACCACCGTTGCGAAGGCACGCGAGGAGCATCGTATGTCCCAGCGAAAAGCGTTGCGCGGGTGGCGGGTACGGCGCGTGGGTATGCGGTGCGCACATTGATCACCCCGCTCAGTGCCGAACTGCCGTACAACACGGAGGAGGCGCCCTTGATGACCTCTATCTGTTCGAGGTTCTCCAGTGGAAGAAAAGTCCAATTCGGTCTGCCGATATCTCCGCTCAGGATCGGAATGTCATCCACCAGCACTTGCACGCGGGAACCCGCCCCATAACTGAAGCCACTACCTGCGCGTATTTGTGGTTCCTCATCCACGATGGCCACACCGGGCACTTGGTCCAACGCATCGCTCAGGGTGGTGATGTTCTTGTTGCGCACCAGATCCGGACGTAACACGGTGAGCGACTGTGTCACTTCACCCACCCGTTGTTCGAACTTACCGGCACTGATCACCACCATGTCCAATTGTGCAGCGGCGACCGCCAAGGCCATGTCCAACACTTTCATTTCTCCCGCACCCAAGGCGATGGATGCAGTAACTGTCGCGTAGCCTATGTAGCTGTATGTAATGGTGTGATCGCCCGGTTGCAGGGTTAGGGAATAGTGGCCTGCTTGATCCGTTACCACTCCTTTGCCCGGTGCATAGACCACGTTCACACCGATCAATCCCTCCTTGGTACTTGCGTCGGTAACGCGGCCACTCAACACCGCATCTTGCGCCAGCAGTTCCGCACACGGAAGGAATGCGAGAAAGATCAGGAAACTCTTGAAGGAACCCGTCATTCAATGTGTCGGTTACATTTGTCCAACTAGACCATTGGCGGCCGATCGGGCGCACCATGGCGCGGGTAAATGTAGAAAAAGGCCAATACCGCGAACCGTGGGGGATCAAGAGCTTATACACCGCATAGCACTTTCCATGCTCAAGGGCATTGGGCCGGTGAATGCGCGGAACTTGGTGGCCTACTGTGGCGGGGTGGATCCCATCTTCGCCGATCGCAAGTTGAAACAGACCTTGGAAAAAGTGCCGGGCATAGGTCCGAAGTTGATCGCGAGCATTACCGATCGCACTGTATTGCCCATGGCGGAAAAGCAACTGGCCTACGTACGCAAGCACAAGCTACGCATGCTTTTCTACCTCGACGATGCATTCCCCAAACGCATGCGTGAAGCCCAGGATTCTCCGGTCCTACTTTATGTAAAAGGGCCTGCCGATCTGGAAAGTGAGCGTATGGTGGCCATCGTAGGAACACGTACCCCCACCGAACAAGGCAAGCGGTTGTGTGTTGAATTGGTTGAAGGACTGAAGGAATGCAATGCCACCATTGTAAGCGGTTTGGCCTACGGGATCGACATCGTTGCTCATCGCACGGCCTTGAAGCACGGCCTGGCCACCATCGGTTGTGTGGCTCATGGCTTGGACAAGCTCTACCCAGGCGAACACGCGGGAACTGCGAAGGAAATGCTGGAGCACGGAGCTTTGGTGAGCGAGTTGCCCAGCGAAAGTCCGTTCGCACCGGGCAATTTTCCAGCACGCAACCGGATCATCGCCGGGTTGAGCGATTGCACGATCGTTGTCGAAAGTGGTCCAAAAGGCGGATCCTTGATCACTGCGGATATTGCCAGCAGTTACGATCGTGAAGTATTCGCATATCCCGGTAGGCCCACCGATCCGCGCAGTGAAGGCTGCAACAAATTGATCCAGCAGAACAAGGCGGCGCTGGTCACCAATTCGAAGGATGTACTAACGTTGATGGAATGGTTGCCCAAGTCGAAGAAGAAACCCGTTCAAGCCACGCTTTTCGTGGACCTCTTGCCCGATGAGCAGACCTTGGTGGACATTCTGAAGGCCAGCGGCAAAGTCGCGATCGACGACCTCTGCATGCAAAGTAAAATGCCCCAAGGCAAAGCGGCCGGGATCCTGCTGAACTTGGAGTTCAACGGGGTTGTACGGGCGTTGCCGGGAAAGATGTATGCGTTGAATTGATGGAGCCATCGCCTCTGGCCTTTACCTGCTGGCTTCTCGCCATTCACGGTTTGGAACGAATGTAGCCTGCTAAGCTTGGAATAGCGAGTAGCCAGCAGCTCGTAGCTGAAGATTTCGCCACCGGATCATATTACCCACGGGGTCAATCCTTCTTCGGATTCATCCGATCAACAAGATCCATCATGCACGCATACATTTCTTCGAATTTACGGGAGCGCTCTTCCATACACTGGAACATGCGTTCTGTAAGTCCTTTATCGCCATTGTGCTGCTGCTCAACGTACCCATTCGCCACTGCGTTGTTGTGCAAGGTGATGGCCAACGGACTTTCAGTGAAGAAGATGTGAAGATCCACCTTGCAAAGTTCAGCAGCTTTCTGCAGCCGTTCCGGACTTATCTTTACATTGTTCTTCTCATAGACGCAGTAAACACTTTTTTGGACACCTAGTTGAGCGGCCACATACTCCTGCGAGTAGTTGTAGAAGGACCGCAACTATTTCAGCTTTTTGCCGATCATGAACATATCCTCCTTCATTCGCCAAAGTTTGGGTCCTAAACTATCCGTTCATCCCGGAAAGTATCCGGTAGCACCGGACGGGTTATGCACAGGGTTGCACACACATTTGCATATCCCGCACAATGAAGGGTGGGGGTAAACACAAATAGGAATGAGAACTCTAGCATTGCTAATTGGAGGTGCAGTTGCCGTACAAGGCATCTGCCAAGTGGTTAATTCAAAAACGGTCGACCTAAATTTCACTGGTCTAGATAAGGCTGGTGGACAGGTGGTCATCACCGCGCTTTCAAATGGAAAGGATGTAGCGGACTACGTGTTTACGAGTGAAGGGGCAAAGAAGATGAGGATGGAGGTAGATTACAAGGCTAGCGGTGGCTTGTCGGGTGTGATCAACCTATATTCCCTCGGTAGTCGAGTTGCGTCCTTCCCCGCAGGACCGAGCATGCCTGAGGTAATTGTGGAAGAGTCAAAAGTTACATCACTGACAGCTGAAGATGATATATGGCCGTTACTGTTGTTAGCGGCTATGTACTGTACACGTGTGTCTGGCGATGGGAATGGGGTTACGAGTTGGGAATGGGACTGTTGTCGATGCCTGGATTTGTCGTTTCAGGCGGTGGCGGGCAATATGAGAACATCACCCGCATGGAATTCGTACCGCAAGGAACCGCAGGTGCAGTTGATGGGTATAGACTGTCGGCAAATGGTGGCGCTTCCGTTCGTGTGAATTAACTTTCTTCCTGAAACACGGCATGCGCATTGGGCAGTTGCCTGATGCGCATGCTATAACATAGTGGCGACATGAAGATGAAAGGGGTTATTAAAGGGATGGTGCTCACATCGATCGCCATCGCGGTCCAGCAAGTAACGATGCTGGTATTTGCCTTCAGGGGGATAATCGGAGATCCGAACACGAAGAGCTGGACATTCGACCAAGGGTCTATTGTGATCAACGATGAGGCACCAGTATCCCTAGTAGAATACATGGGCGGTCAAGGGCTACTCTTGGGTTCACTGGTCGGGATCATTATTCTTTTGATCGGAGGCTACTTCCTTTTTGGAAATAGTTT
>Ga0335394_10000672_pt1 | contig 36845 bp, 27 predicted proteins | sample MAT03_FD_205741 | JGI IMG/M metagenome (GOLD analysis project Ga0335394, IMG submission 205741) | Freshwater microbial communities from Lake Fryxell liftoff mats and glacier meltwater in Antarctica - MAT-03 (spades assembly) (version 2) ...
CGATCTGCTTGCCCTTTCGGTTAAGGTGCAGGAGATAAGGCTGCCAGCACCCATTGGAACGGGCCTTCCCGACTGCGTAGAGTGTGCCGTCGGGTGCTTCAGCCACGGAATTCAACACTTCGTCTCCAGTGCTGCCATAGGATTCTCTGACTACCCGCCCCATCGTATCGCGACCGAAGAGTAATAGCAACCCTTGTGAATCGGCATCTTTTTCGCGACTCCGGGTTTCGCCTACTCCTGCTATGCGACCATCGGAGAGCAGGATGATGTCATGTAATTTTTCAAAACGATTATCCGGGTCAGGATGCCTGGAAAAGCGCACCCTCCACTCGGGCTTTGGTTGGCCGACCACTGCAACCAAGCAAAAAGCCACTACACAAACGGTGAGAAGCAGGTATTTCATAGAAAGCGATACAAATAGAAAAATGAAAATAAATTTCTTCCTGTTGAATATGTGAGAAGCAGGTATTTCATAGAAAGCGATACAAATCAACAAAGACGTATATTCAACGAATGATGTGGATGGTGCCTTTGTACACTAATTTTTTTCGGTTGAGGTCAGCGAAAAAGATGTAATAGTATGCTGCCATCGGGAGTGGGCTGCCATCCTGCGTGGTACCATTCCAGTCATTTTGGTAGCCATCGATTTTGTACACGATCTCCTGCCATCGGTTGAGGATAATGAGGCGATTATCGGGCATCATATGTACGTTTTTGATCAGAAAAAACTCGTTGGTGGCATCTCCATTGGGAGTGATGGCATTTACCTGAACCGGATTCTCGGTCAGGGTGTCAACAACGGAAATCTCTGTTGCTGTCGGTTGCTGAAAACCTTGTGTGGCTACCGTCTTATTGGTCTTTGCCGTGCTGACTATGATTTCACCAGCAGTCCATGCAAATGAACCGTTCGAGCCATTGGCACTGCCTCCTGCAAATGTAAGGAGTGATTGGCCGCTGCTTCCAATCGCTGACGACAGAAGCATCAGGGATAAGTATATACGGATTGATGTTATTGACATGAGTTATTTTGGTTTGAAAACTATAGCGTTATTCCTTTTCATGCACCCGTTTTGGGCGTATGTGAGCGGCCGGTTCTTTTGAAGCATCTGGCTGTATGCTGGGCACAAATGGCCGGACGGGCTGGTAGCCTTCGTAGCCAGTGCGCACCGCTTTCACTTCCCAGTCAAAGGAGAAATTTCCAGTACCTCCTTTCAGTTCTTTCACCCGGAAGCCGGTGGCTGTTTTTTCCACCACAGCCAGCCCATAGGTATCGGTGCTCTGAGCGGTAAGCTGCACGGTGACCGTGGCAGGGTTGATGATGGCTGCAAAATGCTCTGAGAATGGTACAAAGGTTTCGCCGTTTTGCAGATGAGCAGAGCCTCGCTCGTAGGCAGCCGCTTCCGGGCCTTCTACACAGGCATACCATATTTCCTTGGAAGGGTCGCGAGGGTGCTGGATGTGGAAGTTTTTGACACCTGTTACTGCGAGGTCAGTCGTGAAAATTTTGTCAGCGGCAACTACTCCTTTATCATTTGAATTAACAAACAGCGATACTCTGGGGCTGCCACCCTTGCTGTTGCGCACTATGAGAAAGCCACCATTGGCATCGTCCCAGATGGTGGTACGCCATTCCTTGGTGACTTTATTCATGAAGTAAGCCTCACTTGCTTCTATATAGTTGGAATAAACCGTACTGGACGTATCATCTGTGTAAAATCCGGCGACAGCAGTAAGAAGCGATTTTTTATTATAAACACCCATAAATCCATTTTCAAGATGATCGCCATCCGTATGGCCCAGATCTATAATTTGTTTTCCTGACAATGAATTCAATGTCAGGATTCCTACCTGATGACCACATCCATACAGTTGCCCGATGGGTGTTTCATTGGAGGCCCAAACGGTGACAGACCCCACATTCGGCCCGCCATTCCCTGCTGTTACAAGCGTGGATCCCGATGATTTGGAAATGAGTAGTTCGCCGTTTCCGTTGTTGGCATACAACCTCGCCACCGCCGCATCGTTGCTGTACACGCGGATGGCACCACCATTGGCGTCCAACCCACTCTGTTCCGCTTTGACAAGCAACTTTCCATCAGCTTTAGCAAGTTCTAAGTTGCCTACACCACTTTCTGCAAAGAGAGAAGCAACGGGCTCATTATTGCTGAACAGATGCACCTCTCCCTCTGATGGGCTGCCGAACGCATGACCAAAGAGCCCTATGGTAGTGTTGCCATCTGGGCCACGCATAGCGAGCCTGCCTGCATCGGCGTAGTCGGCGTGTTCGTACACGACTTGTTTACCCGACTGGTTGAAGATGCTTATCCCGCCATTATTGACCAGTCCAGTAGTGCCACCTAACGCTATGTTTGTGCCAGTGCCGTTGGGCTTGAATAAATATAAGGAGCCGCCATTTTGAAGTTGCCAGCCGCTTGTGCCGCCACCTCGTAAATTGCCGGAAGGGATGTTGACCCCGAGGCTGCTATTAGAGGGTAAAAGATCGAGGCCTTGTTGCTTCCAAAGATTTGACAAACCGTTGATTTTAATAGCGTTGCCGCCGGAGATGGATAGCTGCTGAGCTGTAGAATCGTAGCTAAGGGTCTGTAGTTCGTTGGTCGGTGAAGGATCACTTGCACTGATGACTGTGCCGACAACCGTGATGCCAGCCCCGGCTGTATATGTTTTGAGCAGACCAGGAACGAGGTCAATGGAGCCAATGGAACCGTCTCCGATCTCCGCCGAGCCAACCGAGCCATCTGCTATTTCGAAGCTCCCAATGGCATTCGCAGCAATGCTGAGCGGCGCGGCGTTGGAACCGTCGCCGCTGATTTTTGAAGGATTGGTTTTGGCGACCTGGGCACCCCAGCCATCGCCTCCCGTGCTGCCAATGTCATCCGCTGGCAGCCAGGCCGCCCCGTTCCATTTGAGGACTTGTCCGGCGGCAGCGCCTTGTGCGGCGAGGTTGAGCGGGCTTGCGGTTGTGCCGTTACCCGTGAGCGCAGTGCTGGTTAGTGCGCTCTGGCTGCCCCAGTTATCGGGTCCGTTGTCGGAGGCTGGCAGCCAGGCCGATCCGTTCCATTTAAGGACTTGTCCGGCGGCAGCGCCTTGTGCGGCGAGGTTGAGCGGGCTGGCGGCCGTGCCGTTGCCAGTAAGGGTGGCATTGGTTTGCACCGTTTGGCTCCCCCAGTTGTCAGAGCCCGAACCAGTCGGCAGGGTCACCGTATTCCCGTCGGATATGGTGAGTTGATTGCCTTGCATAGTCAGTGTTTGTAATTCATTGGTCGGATTGCCATCCAACTCGTTGGCATGCTCCGCAAACAGGGCATAGGGTACGGACAACATCGTATTCGTTGAACTGAGATCATAACTGGTCTTCCCATCTGGATCAATGCCGATTTCGAGAAAAAATGTACCGTTACCCCAGTCGATTTGAGAAAAGGAAGCTCCCGTTTGTGGGGTTCCCCGGCCGATTTCTGCATAAAAAAGCCCGTAAGAGTTAGTCATTTTCGAAAAAGTTTCCTGGTAGACGACGAGCCCTGTGGAGCTGCCACTACGGATAGTGACCTCCATGCCAATTTTTTGATCTTTAATCTCCCGGCCTTCCTGATCGCGTATGATGGTTTGGTAGGAAAAGGCTTGAGGGGCTTGGGCCTGTAGAAATGAAGTAAAATAGACGGAAAGAAAAAAGAGGAAGGAGAGGCGAACAAGTGTTCTTTTCATGGATAACGGAAGTTGGTTTAGTGGACGCGAAGGTAAAGTAAAAACTGTGGTATGGTATCCTGGCAACCGGGTAGACAACTATAAAACGCAACTGAAAATGATAAATGCCAGAAGGCTCATTTTTACCTGGAACCGAACCCGCCCTGCTTCCTATCTTCGCGTCTTCGGAAGCAAGATCCCAACTTTTTTATTCCAATGAAAAATTGACACCCCCTTGCCGCAACTGTTGTCGGAATAGCCGGATATTTATGATTCCAGTTTAGAAAGGGTACAGATTTTTCAAGTGAAAACCGCTTGAAAGTTCTTTGAAAGTTCGGAAAAGAAAAATAGGACACAATGGGCATTATGTTTGATGGCCAGTTGGGCGATTGCGATGGGTGTAATTTTATTCAATCTGTCTTTTCGGACGATGGTTTCGAGTGTTTTCAGGTCAACATTATTTTTGATGAAAGCGCCCATACAGAAACTAAAAACAAATGAGAAAGCGACTACAATGATGAGGTTGGCCACTTTGAAGGGGCATTTCAAGCGGGTTTTGTGCAGGTAAAACCCAGCATACTTGAGGTGTTTGAACAAGGTCTCGATCTTGAATCTGCGTTTGTAATAACGACAGGCTTCGGGGCCCAATTCGATATTTGTCAACAGGAACAAGGGCTTTTTGTGTCCTTTTTCGTGCCAGAACACCGCGTTTGCCAGTGGCAAGGCATCGGGGATGAAGCAAATGCTCCGGGTGGTCCGGATAGAATCGAATCGGGCAATTTCGCCATTGAAATCAATAAGGCGGTCAGAGGAAGTCCTGACAACGAAAGTCCAATGGTGGTCACAGCACCATTGGAGCAAGGTTTGACCGTCAAACTCTCCATCGCCCAAAAGCACCATGTTGCACCCAGCGGGACAAATTGGGGCGATCATTTGGAGCAGATCAAGGTGCATGCCCTCGGGGAAATGCCCTTTTTCGCCTTTTTTGACGATCCAGGCCACCGGAATGGCAAAACCGCGGCACAAAACCGAAATCATCAACGTTGTATTGGCATGGCCCGTTTGGCTGCCGTCAATGATAAACACAAGTTCGCCCTTAGCCGCCATGCCCTGTAAAAAGTGCTGGGCAAAAGGCAGGTAAAAACCCTGCCAGTCCGTCCATCAGTTGCACAACCAGTGCTTGGCCTGTTGAAGTGAACTGGATTTTTTCTCCGCTCGGTAAGCATCCGTGGCTTCGCTCAAACTCTCCAAGCGACAGTGGCCGTTGCGAACACAAGCCTGTATCAGACAGGCCATCAAACAAATGCGGCGGCTAAACTGGCCTCGTGAAGCACCAGGTATGACCTCATGCAGAAACTTAAGGATATCTTTGTGGGCGCTTTTGCGCATGGAAGGGGGGATTTATGCGTCAGAAACACAAATTTCCCCTCCATTTTTTCTTTTCCAACATTTCAAAGAACTCTTTCCGGTTTCTAGACCAGAAAATGTGTACCCTCTCTAAACCTGGGTTGCCCGCAATTTTTTTGAAAATTTTTTTTTGAAAAATTTTCCGAACACGTAACTATGTGCTGCGATGGACGCATCCACCAAAAGGAAATCCGAAAGGCTCGCATTTCATTGTTCACAGTTATCAATTTGGAAAAATTATGTCAACAAAGCAGAAAGTTACCAAACAGCAACAAACCGAAAAGGACGCCGCAGAAAGCCGCCGGTTTTTGATCATTCTCGGTGTGGCCACTGTTGTAGTCATGCTGATTATGTACCTCATTTTCGTCAGGTGATTTTAACCATCTGTAGGCGTTTTTAACAACAAAAAGCACGAAGGGACGACCTCGCCCCTTCGTGCTTTTTGTTGTTTGGAAGTTGATAACAAAATACTTTCGAGAAAAACTGTTCCTGCCTGTGACCCGATCTTCCTCCTGCGTCTGCATGTCGTTCTTTAAGGAGAAATAGCAAAAAACAAACAATCTAATCCGAGTACAGGCGATTGGGAATCGGCTCGACCGAAAGCAACCGATTCCCAATCGTTCCATCCCAGATTTCCGTAATCCCCAAAATCGCAGGCAGAGGGGCCAACCCAAACCGATTTTAAACCCACTGCCGACTCTCTTTTAAAATCAAATCATACCATGAGAGCAATGCCCCGCGCCGGTGTACCGGTCGCGGGGTTTGTTTTTTGGTTAAGGCCGCATCTGCTTCATCGAAATCAAATTGGCAAAGAGCCGGTAAGCACCCGGCACTCCGGCAGGCAGTTCCCGAAAGAAGGACAGGCCGGTATAGATGTAATAGCCCTTTCCATATTTCGCTACGAGCAGCGAACCGTCGGCAGGTTTTTCATCCGGGTCATTGCAGGAGAGCGGTGCCTCGAAAGCCGCGTCCCATTCCCCGGGAAAGTAAAGCCCCCGTTCCTGTACCCATCCTGCAAAGTCGGAAGCCGTGATTTCGTTGGGCGTATTCAGCGCAGGATGTTCAGGCAATCGGAACCGCATTTCGGCGGTCTCGTCGGTAGTGCGCGTGCGCGAAAGTTTCATGGGGTAAGGGGCAAGCCGATCGGTCACGAGTTCACCGGTAGTATTGTACTGGATCACTAGGGTGCCGCCATTCTGGGCATAATCGAGGAGGGCTGCCTGGCTGAATTTCAGGTCGTCTTTGATGTTATAGGCCCGCACACCGACTACCACGGCATCGTACTTTGCCAGGTTGGAAGCGTCCAGGTCTTTGGTTTCCAGTAACGTAACGCTACAGCCCATTTGACGCAAAGCCTTCGGCACTTCATCGCCGGCTCCCATAAAGTAGCCAATATTACTGGCACTTACTTTCAAATCCAAACGGGCGGCGTGGGCGGTGGCCGGCATTAAAACGCTTTGCTGTGGAATGTGGTCGTATTTGATGGTCACCATGCGCAGCGTATAATCGGTCCCATCCACCCGAACGGCCGCCGAGAGTTGCCCTTCCGCTGCTCGAGCCGGAGCCTGTACGCGGAATATGAGGGTCTTTTCTTCGCCCTTCCGGGTAAATTCAACCGGCGCGCTCGAAGGCGACACCGACCAGCCTTCCGGCACTGAGACGGACACGACACCGCTCATTTTACCCCGGCCCGATTTGACGTGGAGGGTTACATCGCGGCTGTTTTCTGAAAAAATATACGACGACTCGCCGAACTCCACGAATGCGGCAGGCAGTACCTCAAAGGGCCGCCATATTTCACCAATGGCTGGTTCAGTCTCCTTGAATGCCACGTCGGTATCATATTCAACCGGAATGCCGTTGAGCGTAAACGACCAGCGTACCCGCGCGAATCGGTTTGTCTCCGGCTGGCCCCGAAGCCGCTGGTCCTCTACGGTGTACATGCCCATGTTAGAAGCGGCTTGAAGCCAGTAGGGCGCCGTAAACGGCGCATTGGTCGGAATTTTAACCACGCGATTGAGCACCCAGCCTTTGTTGGAAACCAGAGAAGTAGCGGGAACCGTGTCGAACATACCGGACTGAATACTGACCGCTGTAAGCACGACGCTCATATTGGCCGCAGCGGGCATCCGCTGGATGGCTTCGAGGCGAATTTTGATGGCATCGCCGTGCGTAGCGGTCGGATCGGCAGCCGTGGCTTCGAGATAAAGGCCCAGGCAGCCCTTGATCACATCCTTGATATCCAACAATTTACAGCGTTTCCAATAGCCGTCGGGCAATGTTTTGATCATTTCCAGCACTTTCAGCAAGTCGGGCAGACTCGCCGAAGGATGGTCGCTCCGATAATTGGCATCCACCCGCGCCAGCAGTTTGCCTATTTTTTCACCGCCCGCCACCCGGGTCCAGGTGGTATTGATGCCTTCAAACAGGTCCTGATTTTTCGGACGGTCGCCTTTCACGAAGTCGAACCATTCCATACTTTCTCCCCGTGAACTCATGTTGCCGAAACCCTGGCAACGGTGCATAGAGCGGGCTTCAGCGGACACTTCGTTGTTGCTTTTGCCTTTCAACGGCAGGTAAACACCCAGGTCGAGCGGAAAAAGATGACTCTTATCCATCTTATCAAATGCTTCCTGGCCGCCGAAAAAGAACCAGGATGTGTTGAAAAACTGGCGACGCGGTTGCCAGACCGAGGTATAGGCCAGCTGTTCAGGATACACATCCGCTTTGCCTGCCAGGTCGAAGGCTTCGACCGAGAGCATTCCGGAAGCGGTGTGGTGGCCGTGCGTGTCATATTTTTTGTCGTGGTAAAAACGGTTGACCACCACATCCGGCTGGGTCTCGCGCATGGCCCATACCACATCACCCAGCACTTTTTCTTTTTCCCAGATGCGCATGGTCTCGTCCGGGTTTTTGGAAAAACCGAAGTCATTGGCACGGCTGAACCGCTGCTTGCCGCCGTCCACCGAACGGGCCATGAGCAATTCTTCGGTGCGCAACACCCCCAGCAGTTCGCGGATTTCGGGACCGATCAGGTTTTGGCCGCCGTCGCCCCGCGTGAGCGAAAGATAGGTGACGTTGAACAGTTTGTGGTTGGCGCAATAACTGATAAAGCGTTGATTTTCATCGTCGGGGTGGGCAGCCACGTACAGCACGGAGCCGAGAACGTTGAGTTTTTTGATGGCCTGGTGGACATCGGCGGCGCTGGGTTTGACGGGTTTTTGGGCAGCGCAAATACCCACGCTCAAGAGGAGGAGAACGATGAACGATGAACGATGAACGATGAACGCCAACAGACCCGATGGCGGGTGGTGGCGAAAAGAGGAATTTGCAAATTTCATAGCGGGAAGTGAATTTTGTCTGTGGCATGGATGCCAGAATGGCATTCCGGGTATACGATATTGAATGGCGAAAGTAAATGGGTTGGAGACAACTACTGAATTGCAACGTAAAGAAGAGTTGGATGGTTTTGAGGAATGGCACCGGATCGCTTCATTTGTGGTACCTGCACAGTTATGAACTTAAACGACAGGGTTATTGATTCATCAGCGGTTCTCGGTTTGTAAAAAATCGTTATGTGATTTATTCAAGCAGAGGGTGATTTGCTTGCCGGTTTAGGGCGATAAACTTATATATTGCGTTCATTGACAAGGCTGGTAAGAGATCAAACACTTGTCGGACTTTTTCCCACAAAGCCTTTTTGGTTTTGCATATTTCGAGGGCTTTTTGAAAGGCTTTGTCGAGGCATTGAAATAGATTATCTCGGCAGTATCTGGGTCAACTTCCATGTATTCAAGATAATTGACCAGCAGGTCTTGGTTTTGGCCATTGAGAATCAATTCGTTGGCGAATTGAATAGAGCATAAGCGACCTTTGGTCTCCCACGATATTTCTTTCATGGCACCTTGTGCGGTCAATTGTTGGACTTGAATCTGCGAGGCGTATCAATCGGAGTAAATGACTTACGGTTAGATAATGCTATTACCGAGGCATTGCCAGGCGGCGTATTAACAATCATGCTGCGTACTCAGAGTGGATTAAAATCCGGCAAACTCACCAAACTGTAAGTACTGACTTGTTCATTTGTGGTCATGCTCTTAGTAGCCATAAAAGTTGTTTCCGACTCCTACAAACTGGGTGGTTGTCACCACCCAGTTTGTTCGTTTTCTGATGCAAGTCCACTACTCCCTATTTTTGATTATGTTCAGGCTACTCCTTCTTTTCGCATCATGCTGTTGCGTATCTACAGCATCTTCCAAAACCATTTATGTCAATAAGCTTGCTCAGGGGCAAAACAACGGCAGCAGTTGGTCAAATGCTTACGATGAATTGAGTACCGCCCTCCCCATTGCTCAGTATGGAGACGAAATCTGGGTCGCCCAAGGCGTTTACTCCGCATATATATCCCCGATCAGGCGGTTTCATTTGTCCTGAAAAACGGGGTTAAACTGCTGGGTGGATTCGCAGGGACAGAAACACAGGCTGACCAAAGAAGTTGGGTATTGTACACGACTATACTGTCTGGCATTGGCCCTTTCCATTTCCCGGGACCGAACAATGTGGTCTATTGCGAAGGAACCGACTCCACGACTGTACTGGACGGATTCACCATCCGGGACGGCTTTGCATTGCACACTATCGGAGTGAATGAATGCGAGGATTCACTTGGCGAGCGTATCTGCCATGGCGGCGGGCTGTTCGTTTACAGCGGCGATCCGGGAACCGCCACTTTTCTCACAGTGCGCAACTGCCATTTTACGGATAACATTGCCGAAGTAGGCGGTGCGATAGCGGTCAATTTTTGGACAGATTCCGGCGGATTGCGCGTAGAACGGAGCAGATTCGACAGCAATACAGCGCAGGTGTATGGATGCGCTGTTTTTATCGGGACAGGAACCGAGGTTCAGCATGACATCGTGATAGATGCCTGTATATTTGAGAACCATTCCGCTTATTACAATCCGCCGGTAGTCGTCATCAGCAATCTCAATGATTTATCCGCACCCCGGATCATCCACTCGATTTTCCGGAACAATTTTACAGGTCTCAGCGGCACGTGCATCTTCACAGAAAATTATGGCAATGCAAGACCGCGTTATGATGGCTGCCATTTTATAGAGAACAAAGCCGGAGACAATTGGCTCTACCCTGGCAGGGGCGGCGTTTTGCTCGGCTGGCAATTTGATGTCAGGAATTGTTACTTTCTTAAAAATCGGGCCAATTCAGGAGGTGCTATTGCTGGTGAAGATATGGAAATATCAGGTTGTATTTTTGATCGTAATTATGCCAGCGATGAAGGGGGCGCTTTATGGATAAGCAGGAAGAATCTAATAACGCACAACTTGTTCAGCCACAATTATTCAGGTCGGATTGGAGGAGCAATCAGCACCGTCAATTATACTCAAGACAGTATCTCGAACTGCATTTTTATCGGAAATGTGGCAGCGGAGCAGGGAAATTGGATGGCCTCTACATTTGGGAATAGCTACGTTGACCCTACTTATATAGATGTACCCAACTGCGAATCGTTGAAAGAGGGGCTTCATCCTATGTACGATACCCTTACTTGCGGCCCAAATCTGTACTTTCTCGACACCGACCCGATGCTGCGCGACACAGCCAACGGGGACTACCGCCTCAGCGGCTGCTCTCCTTTGCTCAATAAAGGCGACATCCTTTGGATAGAACGTCTGAACCTGCTTGCCGACTTCGCTGGGAATCCGCGCGTGCTCGATGGCCTGCCCGACCTGGGTCCTTATGAAACCCGTTTCTTCCATGCAGAAGCAGTCGCACAAGATGTAAAATGCTTCGGAGCATCCAATGGCCAGACTGCTGCCGTGCCGGTAGGTGGGTTTCCACCTTACCTGTATAGTTGGAATGGAGGCCAGCAAGATAGTCTGCTCAGCTCCTTGCCTCCAGGTATCTGTAAGGTTACTATCAACGACAGCGATTTATGTACGGATACGACCAGTATTGAAGTCACTCAGCCGGACAGCCTGTATTTCAAAACACTTGTTCAAAACGCCACCAACCTTCAAGCACCCGATGGCAGGATCCTCTTAGACAAGCTCATGGGCGGCACGCCTCCATATAAGTACCTGTGGAGTACGGGAGCAACCAATGCCTTTCTGATGAACCTTTTACCGGGAGTATATACCCTGACAATCACTGACAAACAGGGCTGTACAGCATCAGATTCTTTTGAAATAAAACTGATAGTAGGTACCTACCAACAACTGGAAAGCCAGCAGATTTACCTCTCGCCCAATCCTTCCACCGGTCTTTTGCAATTGAATATTCCGGGTGACGGTACTTTGCGTCTTTTCGATGCAGCAGGCAATCTGGTCCGGCAACATTATCTGACGGAAGGCACTGCAATTTTAAGATTTGACGATCTCATGTCAGGCATATATCAGGTACAAATAGAGACTGCGCGGTGCGTTTTTTGGGGGAAATGGGCTAAAATATAGCCGACTTGCCCCCGGTCGGCAAAGGTTAATTCCCAAGCAAAGCAAGGAAATCCCCCCGCTTCTTTACCTTGCTTTCATTTTCGGATTTGCTGTCCATGACCGAGACCCTTCATCCTCCCACCGAAGCAGCGACTGACCGTGCTGTTTTGCATACGCTTGCGTACTTCGAGGTATTTGCTTATCCGCTGGATGCAGAAGAAGTGCTGCGGTTTTCTGCGTTTGCCGAAAATCTGACAGAAGTAAAGGCTGCATTGAAAAATTTGGTGGAAACAGGCGTGGCTTTTCAGTTCGGACAGTTCTTTCAAAGCAAAAACGATCCCTCCTGGGTCCCGCGTCGGTTAGAACAGAATCAGCGGGCGGAGCAATTTTTACCCATTGCGCAACGCATGGGGCGATTCATCGGCAGTTTCCCCTTCATCCGGGGCGTATGCGTATCGGGGTCGTTGTCCAAACATTGCATGAAAGCCGACAGCGACATTGATTTTTTCATGATCACGCAGCCTGGCCGACTTTGGCTGGCTCGTACGCTGTTGATCCTTTTCAAAAAAATATTCCTGTTCAATTCGCACAAATACTTCTGCGTCAATTACTTCCTGGACACCGAACATTTAGAGATCGAAGAAAAAAACCGCTTTACAGCCACTGAAACGGTGACGCTGCTGCCGATTTACGGAGGTGAATGGTACGAGGCATTTTGCCGGGAGAACGGCTGGGCACGCACACAGTTTCCTCATTTTCCGGTACGTCCGATTACCGATGTACCTTCGCACCGCCGGAGTTTTTTTAAACGGACAGTGGAATGGCTCCTCAGCGGCCGCCTGGGTGCGTGGCTGGACGAGCAGGCCATGCAAATTACACTGGGGTTCTGGCGACGCAAATTCAAGCATCTGGATGCGGAGCGGTTCGATATCGCCCTCAAATCGCGGCAGTATGTATCGAAACACCACCCGCTGCATTTTCAGGGGCGCGTACTCGATGCCTACGAAACGCGTACCCGGGAAATGGAAGCCCGTGCAACCAAGAACCAAGAACCAAGAACTAAGAACTAACCAACAACTAACATGACCCATATTACATTCGACATCCAGAATGCTGTAGGCCGTATCACCTTCAACCGCCCGCAGGTGTTCAACTCCATGAACCACCCGATGCGGATGGAAATCCTCGAAGCCCTGAATGTTTGTGAGCAAGACGCCGACATCCGCGCCGTATTGATCACGGGCACCGGAAAAGCCTTTTGTGCAGGCGAGGATTTGCAGGAAGTCACCGATCCCAACGGGCCGTCGCTCAAAGAGATCATTTCGACGGGATACAACCCCATTGTTTTGAAAATCAGGAATTTAGAAAAACCGGTGGTGGCTGCAGTGAACGGCGTAGCCGCAGGCGCGGGAGCCAACATCGCGCTGGCTTGCGACATCACGGTGGCGACGGCTTCGGCGTCTTTCACGCAGGCGTTTTCCAAAATCGGCCTTATTCCCGACTCCGGCGGCACCTGGACCCTGCCCCGTTTGGTAGGCTTCCAACGCGCCACAGCACTGATGATGCTGTCCGATAAAATCACCGCCGCCGAAGCCGCCGCCATGGGCATGATCTGGAAGGTATTTCCCGACGACACGTTCGAGGCCGACAGCGGGAAAATGGCAGAGACGCTGGCGCAAATGCCGACACGGGGCCTTGCGCTCACGAAACAAGCACTCAACCGCTCGTTCTCCAACGATTTCGCTGCACAAGCCGAACTGGAAGATGAGTTGCAGACCGCCGCAGGCAGTACGGCCGATTACCGCGAAGGTGTCGCCGCGTTTCTGGAAAAACGGAAACCGGTGTTTCGGGGGGCCTAAAAAGTCCACTCCACCTGGAACGAGTTGCTCGTTCCTAGTTCATCGTTCCTAGTTCATCGTTCAAAATCCCGATGCTCAATTCGCAACTCATTCGCACCCTGCACCTGCTCGAACCCGAAGAATTGGAAATGCTGCACTTGTTCGTGGCATCGCCCATTTTTCACGACCGGCACCACCACGAGGACACGCGTCGGCTGTTTGAGTACGTGAAACTGCGCTATCCCGATTTCACGGACCCCGCTTTAGAGAAGAAGCAGGTGGGCGCAGCGTTGTTTGCCGGCAGGAAAGACCCTGAATTTGACGTGACCCGGGCTATGGCGCATCTGATGCACGTTGTGCGGCAGTTCATCAATTTCCGTTACTCGGCGGTGCGGGGCGGACACATTGCGCGGCGCGGCGCGCGGGAGGAACTGGCCCAAAATCCGATGATGCTGCTCAACTTCGCCCGTCAGCAACTCGCCATGATGCGTTTTTACAGCGAGCGGCTTCGCCAAAAAACACCGCCCACTCCGACTGCCAACCCCGTCGCCGCTCCTTCCGGCAAAAAGCGCCGCAAGCCCGAAAATTTCTTCCAGAACCTATACGCCGAACTGCGCGACGTGATGGCGCAGCCCTACGATTTCAGCCGGTTCGAAGACTATGAATTCAGTGATTTTCACTTTTACCGCTTTTTGTTGGAGCAGGAAAAAGCCATTTTCGACGGCGCAGAAGAGAATTTTGAAGGCGACGACAACCTGCTGGCAGCCTCCGAATCGTTGGACCGGTTTTACCTGTTAAGCAAACTCGACCTCACGAGCCGCCTGGTACACCGCCATCATATCGGGCGGCCTTTCGAGCAGGGTACAGTAGAAGCCAAGCATTACCAGGAAAATCTGGACGTCGTGCTGGGCATTGTTCAGATCATCCGCGAACGCGGCTATACGCTCACGCCAGGCATTCAACTCTATTGTTCGCTCATTGTATTCCAGACACAAAGCGACCCGCAATCGGCGGACAACGAGGCGCTTCGCTTCAATCAAATGCTGGATGAACTGGCGCATGAGGTGCCTGAAAATCGCCGCGAAGACTTCAAAACCCTGCTCCGAAGCCACTGGACCCGCCGCTACGCCCAATCAAAAAAACGCGCGCTGCTCGAACGGCTTCACCAATTACACCTGGATCAGGTGGAGCGGCTCCGACGGCTGGGACAAGGGATGCCCAATAGTTATTTCCGTAACATCATACAGGTCGCAGTTAAACTGGGCCATGCGACCTGGGCGGATCAGTTCATCGACGAGTTTGAAGGCAAACTCACCCGAACCGCTTATCCGGAACTGACGGTGGATATTTACCGGGCGGTGCTGCGCTTCACGGAAGGTCGCCTCAAGGACGCGCGAAAGTATATGCCTCACTATTTTGCATACGGCGAACTGGACGATATCTACCTCTATTCCATTGCCGCCACGACGGATGTGAAATTGCACTACGAACTGGATACGCTCGAAGACGAAGCGGGATTCAATATGTTCCGGGCCACCCAGACCCGCATCGAGCGGGCCAAGACTCTGCCCGACTCACGGCGCGAGGAGCGGCTCAATTTTTACCGCATCCTGCGGAAATTCATCAGCATCAAAAAGAAACTGGCCACTAACCCGAAGGCGAATATCGCGCCTGCACTCGCGGAAATACGCGGCTTACTGGATACCTGGCCCGTGGTGGAGCAGGAATGGTTGGTGGAAAAATGGCGGGCGTTGACTGTTGACCGTTGACTGTTGACTGTTGACTATTGACCGTTGGCGGTTGGCTTTTGACTGTTGGCCGTTGGCTTTTGACTGTTGGCTTTTGACTGTTGGCTTTTGACCGTTGACTGTTGGCTGTTGACTATTGACCGTTGACCGTTGGCGGTTGGCTGTTGACCGTTGGCTTTTGACTTTAGTCTAGTCCTTTTTGTCGCTCCCAATAGTTCTGGTCTTCTACCTCTTCCAGCAGGCCCAGGTAATGTTCGTAGCGCAAGGCACTGACCTCTCCCTGCTGTACGGCTTCCCGCACGGCGCAGTCGGGTTCGTTGCGATGCAGGCAGGCACCTCCGAAGCGGCATTGATCGGTTAACCTGAAAAACTCGCGGAAACTATGGGCGATGTTGGCTTTGTCTTTATCATTGAATGCCAGCGTCTTAATGCCCGGTGTGTCGATAATGCGTCCGCCATAGTCCAGCTCGAACATTTCGGCAAAGGTCGTGGTATGTTGCCCCTTGCCGGAATAGTCGCTGATATCGCCTGTGCGGAGATCCAGGTGATGTTGTACTGCATTCACAAGGCTGCTTTTGCCCACGCCTGATTGGCCGCTGAGCAGGGTGGTTTTGTCTTTTAAAAGATTCTTGAATGCTGCCAAACCGGTTCCATCGGCAACTGAAGTGAGCAATACGCCGTAGCCGATTTTTTCATACACGTCCTTCAATTCCTCAAACAGGGCCATGTCCTCGTGGTCATAGAGGTCGGACTTGTTAAATATGATGGTCACCGGAATTTCATCGCGCTCGGTCATGACCAGAAAACGGTCAATAAACCCGGGCTTGACACTGGGTTGTACGATGGTGACGATCAGCACGGCCTGGTCGAGGTTAGAGGCCATTAAGTGCAGGTCATGTTTGCGACGGGGCGACTGACGCACTACACAATTTCGGCGCGGGCCAATTTTTTTGATTAATCCCTGGCCGTCCCCTTCGGGGTCTACTTCGACCAGATCGCCCACCGCCACAGGATTGGTGAGGTGCATATCATCGAGCCGGAATTTGCCGACGATGCGGCATTGCAGGACCGGACCGGGTGTTGAATCGGCCGATTGTAATCGAACATTGTACCAACTGCCTGTGGATTTGATAACGGTACCGATGCGCATGAAGGGAGCGTGTGGTTAAAAAGGGACGCAAGAATAAACTCCGAACGTCAAAGTCTATCGAACTGCCCTAACCAGTTGGATACGGCAAATGTTCCGGTAATGAACTAAAAGCTAAGGTTCATGTGCGGGGTGGGTGCAATTCACCTTCGCTCCTCATTCTGTTTTCACCATAAACACAGTTTGCTGCGACATATCGGTGCGGAGTACGCGTACCCAGTAGGCCCCGGCAGGCAAATTTGCGACATCCAGCGTAGCGGTAGCCGGCATGTCAGACAGCATCAGTTCTTGCAGCACCCGGCCGTCTGCACCGATGATAGCGACTGTCTCCAGGGCACCCGAGGTGATGGTTACGTTCAACATATCCTGCACCGGGTTAGGATTGAGCAGTACCGCGAACCCGGCATTCACGGGCACAAGGGTGCTGGATATAGATTTTGGGTCTGGCTCGGTACGGAAACTGATTCGTTTCACGCCTGGCGGTTCACTATTGGTTGCGCAAGGGTCGTCATCCGCACCTCTGCCCAGCATCGGTTGCACATCGGCGTAATATTGTGTACCGGGAGTCAGCCCATTGAGGCGGAAAATGGCACGAGGTACGAGGCGATCTGCTTCGGCCATAAATACAACAGGGTTCACCATATCCCCTTTTTTGTCCAACTGCTGGCTGATCCGCACTTCATATTTTTCAAAAAAGACGGGTTCGGGATCCAGCACATTGCGGGCAACCGCCGACCAGCGCAGGGCGGCAGACTGAGTACGGATCTCGTCAGCACAAAGTTGTTCCGGTTGGCCGGGCGCCATCCGTTTCGGCTGCGGCACTTTGGCACTACACGATACATCTTCCCCGCAGAAGTAAAGTTGGCGCAATACGGCATCGGATTTTTGCTTCTTTAGGCGCAGTTCCGTAATCTCGGCAACCGGCAAATCCGTCTCATAAATCCAGCGGCCCGGGTTTTGCCCTTCCAGGTCCAGCAAAGTCAAACGCTGCCATTCCGGACATGCGCAGGTACGGTATTCAACCACCACGCGTCCGTTGCCGACCCAGTCCTGTGCATAGATGCCGCGGATTTTTTTGGGAGTTTTGAATTTGATATACAAGGTATTCAGCTCCGGGATCAATTCCAGAAACTCCGGAGAAGGTTGGATCCAGGATTCGGAGCCCCAGCCGTTGAAGCCATTGCCACTCACGCCTTGATAAGTGAAAACCGGGTTGGGATCGAAAATATCCTGACAGACAAGCGCAGCGTCATTGGCGCCCAACATCTCGGCGGCTTCGTTCAAAATGCCTTCTTTCGTGACAGGTGCAATACCATCATACCCGGCGTCCACCGAAAGTTCGGACTTGCTGATGCGCACCAGGCAGTCGGTACAATCCACTGTTGTGGCAGTAATCCGGCTGGCGGAAGCCGTCAAATTATCTTGCGGATTCCCTGTGGCGCCGATAGGGAACACCCAAAAATGATATTTCTGATTGGGTTTTAAACCACTGATAAATGTGGAAGTCCGGTTGCCACCGAGGTTGTTGGTCCAGAGCGTACAGTCTGTGAATTTGAAATCCGGCGCAGCACCGCCAATGGTATCCAATTGATAGAAAATCAGGGTATTTTCGTTGTTGCCAGGCAAATCCCATGCGAGGCGCACCCCCCCGCAACACATTGGCTGGACGCGGAGTTTTTTGACCGGAAGCATGGTCGGGCTGGCGGATGCCTCATTGAGAATAAGAAACACCGGCGTTTCTGTTACCGGGATATCACTCACTTTTCGGCCTTGTATATGAGAAGACCAGTCAATCCGGCGGCCTTCTTCGTTCAGGTCTTCAAACTGGATGAGGGTGGCTTTGCCGCCCGTCTGGTAATCGGGGCTGTTATTGGGGAACGTCAGGTGAACGGTGTATTGTTGCGCTTCCTGGGTCGGCGACCAAATGGCAAAAATGCGCTGGCTGCCTTTTTTAAATTCGTACACCCGGGGTATTTGATTAAACACTTGCCCTGAAGTCACGACCGAAATACCGTTCGAACCATTCAGAATTTCTTTGTTGAATGAAAATTCACCGAGCACCGCTTTCAAAGTCATGATGTAATACCAAGCCCGTTTGGCCTTGCCTTCGTGGGTCAACAGGCCGGAGTGTGCATAGGTACCCGGCTCGAAATTGGGATGGTCAAGCAACTCGAACAGCATTATTTTATCAATCGCTTTCGACCAGGCGGCTTCCAGTACGCCGCGCACCAGCCATTGTGCCTGTACGGTTTGCGGATCAAATGTCCCGGCGGGGCCACTGATGATCGGCACATCTACCCCGGAGGAATTATCGAACGGGTCGTCATAGGAGTCGTATCCGAATTCAGAGAGCCAATACTCCGGAACCTGTGTCGGAAAAGAAAATTGCAGCGCATCGCGGAGCCAAAACAGCTTGCTCCGAAAGTTGTCGGCCTCTGGTGAAACTCCACCCCCGCCCGGATTGACGAGAATGGCGGTGTAATTATTGAATTCGCCCTGCGACCCAAAAAACTGGTTAATGGTTTGTTGGTCGCGGGTGACATTGGTGCAATAGTGGTGAAAGTTGGCCACAAAATTCGGCACGGTTCCAGTCGGGCGACCCTGTGTGAGCGGTCCTCCGGTCCAGTGGTCTTTCATGTCTGTCAGGTATTTGCCATGAAGGCCGGCCAAACCCGCCATCACCATTTGGCTGCCCGGTGCAGCGTTGATAACGCCCAGCGGTTTGCCATCCGCAGTGAGGGTATTTTCATGTCCGTCATAATCGGCACTGAACATAGCAGCATATTCCTGCGGCGAGAAATACCAGTAGGTTGGGGTGGTTCCGCTGAAGTTATTGATGCCAATGCCCCGGTCATACCAGGTCTTGTTCGTTTCGTTGTTGTCTTCAAAGTAATGGATCCAACCTTGTCCGAGACTCGCAGGAGGTTCGATACTACTCAAATACTGTTGTACAAAATCTTCATTCCAGTCGCCTTTCTGACCGTATTTCGCAGCAAAAAGTGACATCCAGAAGGCATGCGCCGTATAAGTCTCGGCGTTGCGCTGCACGAAGGGTATAGGCAACGCACTGAGGAGCGGAAGATCGCAATTGCCTGTCAAATTCTCGTATTCGAGCAACGGCGATACCGGTTTTTGCTCCAGCGGTGCGATGATGCCACACGCGTCGGGATAGTTCAGGATGCCGCGCATGAAAGGAGCGATGCCCTTCAGCACCGGGATGACCCGGCCTTGCAATTCGGCGTAGTATTCATTGTAGGAGAGATAAGTCCCTGTCTGGTCGTAAGAAGGATTGAACCCCATGTTCCATTGCGAAGGGTTGATGGGATCGAGGGAACGGCCAAAACGCGCCAATGTATCGGAATAAGGATTGGGGAAACCAATATCGTTGCTCCAGTCGTGAAATTCGCGCACCCAGGTGAAGCGCTGCTTGGGAGCAGCCAGGTCGGTGGCCCGAACGTTGATGCCTGTCAGATCATTGATTCTGATCTGCGCATACGCAGCACAAACAGAAAACAACAGGAAAATCGTAGCAAACAGTGGCAGGTAAAAGATTTTTTTCATCGGACAGTGAGTCATGATATAACGAATCAGACACGTACGTACGTGCTGCGGGTGATTAAAGAAATCGGTGGGAGAAGGCGGATGAGACCCAAAAGCTCGGCACTGCGCGAAACGGGTCATAGAAGCAATGGAAAACCAGGAGGGCAAAGATAGGGAATTCAGGGAAGCCGCCTCGTAGTTGACCCGCTTATTACACAAAATTTAATCTGGACAAAGCGGACAAACACCCTGCCAACATGTGCATTGAAGTTCAGGAGCTGTGGAAAATTTGAACCGTTACCTTTGCGATTGGTCACCGCATGGGCACTGACCCATTGACCACATTCAACACATTGACCATATTTTTGCACATGGATTCCAAGACTTTTTTCATTCGCTTATCAGTGGTCACTGCCGCTACTTCAGCACTCCTGGTATTGCTGCATATTGGTTTGTCGGAAGCGCAAATGCACTGGAAGTTTGCGGTGGCTTCCGTACTGTTGTTCGCAGTAGTATGTATCGGGTTGTTTTTCGCCGGAGCCAGTGCCATTCGAAGCAGCAACAAGTATGCTTTCAACAATCTTGTCTCCGTATCTGTGTTTGGGAAAATGGTGTTGGCCATGATTTTTTTGTTTGCTTATCAGCGCGTTCTAAAACCACAAAATGAATGGTTCGTAGCCATTTTTCTGGTCTCCTATGTGACCTACACCATATTCGAGGTATGGTTCATGACACGAATCGCAAAGATGAAAGGGTAAAATCATTAACACAACCGGTTATGAAGCGACCTAAAAAAGGCGAGTACGCCCCGTTCCATGAAACTTATTTGAAGCATTTGCCCCCTCGGGGCACCGCTCAAAATTTTTTGAAAAAAACCTTCAAAGAAACCTCGCAACTCCTGGGCCGTTTACCGGAATCCCAAGGCGACTACGCTTACGAGCCCGGCAAATGGACCATCAAGCAGGTCATGATCCACTCCATTGACACCGAGCGCGTATTCGCCTATCGCACCCTGTCTTTTATGCGCGGCGACCGGATCGGGCTACCCGGTTTCAATCAGGATGTCTGGATGGAACAGGTGGATGTATCCGGTCGAACGATCAGGGACTTGCTGAAAGAATGGAAAGTGGTACGCGATAACACGTTGTTCTTATTGAGCCAGTGTACGGAGGAGCAGTCGAAATTCGTCGGCACGGCCAGCAATTGGAAAGTGTCCGTCCGGGCGTATTTTTATGTGATTATCGGGCATCATCTGCACCATTTGAACATTCTGAAAGAGCGTTATCTGGGCGGCCAGTAGCCGTTCAGGCTTTGAACATCGCCTCGATTTCCGATTGGAATGTTTTTGCCACTTCCTCGCGCCGGATCTTCAAGGTGGGGGTCAACATGCCGTTTTCAGGTGTCCAGGACTCATGGAGCAGCCGGAATGATTTGACTTTTTCAATGCTGCCGAGCCGCTCTTCATTGATCCGGTCTACTTCTTTTTGGTACAATTTTTCCACTTTCGGATTCAGCACCATGAATTGTGGCGCGGTCCAGTGAACGTTGTTTTCCTTGCACCATGCTTCCAGAAACGGGAAATTCGGTACCAGCAAGGCCGCCGCAAACGGCTGATTGGCACCCACTACCATGACTTGGCTGATGAAAGGCGACAAGGCAAGTTGTTGCTCTACAAAAGTGGGGGCCACGAATTTGCCGGTCGTGGTTTTGAAGATTTCGCTGCGACGCCCGGTTATTTTCAAAAAACGCTTGTGCTCAAATCGGCCCACATCACCTGTTCGAAACCAGCCGTCGGACGTGAACCGGGCCGTCGTCTCCTCTGGCAGATGAAGGTAACCTCGCATGACATTGGGTCCCCGCACCTCGATCTCGCCGTCGCCTTGCTCATCGGGCTGCCCGATCCGCACTTCTACCCCTGGCGCCGGGATGCCGACCGTGCCAAAATGTACACCGCCCGGCTCAAAGCGGTTGAACGCAATCACCGGACTGGTCTCGGTGAGTCCGTAGCCTTCGCGCACATCAATGCCGGCTGCGGAGAACAATCGGCCCAACCGGGGCTGCAAGGCGGCGGCGCCCACTGCGATGTATCGGATACGGCCGCCCATTTTTTTTCGCCAGTGGCGAAATACCAGCAGGTCCGCTAAAAAGCGCTGCAACCGGTAGTATAATGGCATTCCATGCGCTCCGGAATAGGGAAATCGCTCCCCAAGCCCAATTGCCCAGTCCATAATCTTTCGTTTCAGCGGTCCGCCCAGATTGCGCTCATCGAGCATTCGCTCGTACATCCGTTCGAGAATGCGCGGTACCGCCGTAATAAAGTGCGGACGCACTTCCCCAAAGATGGCGGGCATTTCCACCGCATCGGCGTACCAGACCGGCACACCGGCGGCTTGGTACGCGTAGGTGACCATGCGCTCGAAAATATGACTGAGCGGCAGAAAACTAACGGTGGTCGTAAGCGGGCCGACCGGCACGATAGCGAGTACGGACTTGACATTGCTCACAATATTGGCATGGGTCAGCATGACTCCTTTGGGGATGCCGGTGGTGCCAGAGGTATAGAGCAGGGTCGCGATGTCGTCGGGCCGGATGCCGTCGCGGAGGTAGCGGATTTTATCGAGGTCATGCTGCGATGGAAGGCGGGCGATGTCGCTCCAGGCCAGCAGCGGTACCCCTGAACTCCGTTCCGCGGACGACTGGCCCGGAACGGAGTTCAGGGGTACCGCTGCCAGGGAAAACAAAGACTCTAGTTCAACTCCGGCGGCAGTCAGTTTCGCCAGCATATCGGCATTGCTCACAAAGCAGCCGCGCAATTGGGCATCGCGAGCGATGTGGGCGACCTCATCCGGCCGGCAGGTAGCATGTATCGGCACGGGGACGATGCCGATCTGAAGCATAGCTGCATCGGCTATTGCCCATTCGGGACTCCCACAATGGGCCAGGATACCGATGTGATCTCCTTTGTGGAAACCATGTTCGAGCAGCCCGGCGCTCAAGCGGTCGCGTTCGGCCAACAATTCAGCGGTGCTCCAGGTCTGCCAACGACCCTCCACTTTCCCTGCAAGGGCCATTTTTTGCGGAAAGCGATGCTGCTGATATTCCAGAATTTCAAAAAGCCGGGTAAAGTCCATGTACGTACCGGGGAGATTTAAGTACTGACTGGTTTTGGGGACACTATACTACGCCGCCACCTTGAGGCCCTTTGCTGGGCCGTCCTTCTCCTCCCCGAAAACGAGGTTTCTTTCTGCGATTGCCCGCAGGTTTGTCACCGCCATTCTTATTGTTGTTGTCGCCGGCAAGTTTGGGGCCAATGCTCGTGTTTTTAGTGCCGCTCTTATGGGTACTTTTCCCGCCGATACGTGGATCGCGGCGTTGTGGCTCGGAGCCGCCACCTTGTTTGGCGATGTGTTCCGGGAGTGGAATTTTGGGCACAGTACTTCCTATGAGGGCTTCGATGCGCTTGAATTTCACATGATCGGTAGACGTAACGAGCGTTAGCGCAATGCCTTTGCGGGCAGCGCGGGCGGTGCGACCAATGCGGTGCACATAGTCCTCGGCATCGCGGGGCACATCATAGTTGATCACCATGTCAATACCATCCACATCAATCCCCCGGCTGAGCACATCGGTAGCCACAAGAATATCTACTTTTCGGTTGCGAAAATCGAGCATCACCTGCTCCCGCTCTTCCTGTTCCAAATCGCTGCTGATATAGCCCACGGAAAGGGTATTGCGGCCTTTGAGTTTTTGATACAAGGCGCTGACCGAGATTTTGGTAGAGCCAAATACCAGGATGCGTTGCCCGGCGGTGTCTTTCAACAATTCAACGATGAGCGGAAGTTTTTGACGTTCGTTCACCAGATAGGCGCCCTGGGTCACCCCTTCGGCGGGCTTCGAGAGCGCAATACTGATGGTTTCCGGATTGCGGAGCAGGCTGCGCGCAAATTTTCCCACACTCAGCGGCATGGTGGCAGAGAATAACAGCGTCTGCCTTTGAGGATTCACCTTGGCAATGATCTTGAGCAAATCGGCCTGGAACCCCATGTCGAGCATTCTGTCGGCTTCGTCAAGCACCAGAAACCGCAGGCGGGAAAAGTTGACATACCCGAGGTTGATGTGGGCGATCAGCCTGCCCGGGGTGGCCACGAGAATGTCCGCACCGCTGGTGATGGCGATTTTTTCCTGGGCAAAACTTTTGCCGTCGCCGCCGCCATATACGGCCATGGCTGACACGCCGGTAAAGTAGGAATAGGCTTCCACCACCTTTTCAATCTGCACGGCCAATTCGCGCGTCGGTACGATGACAAGTGCCTGGGTATAATGGGCTTCACCCGACTCCAAAATTAGATTGAGCAAAGGCAGCACAAAAGCCGCCGTTTTGCCCGTCCCGGTTTGTGCTGTTCCGATGAGGTCGCGTCCCTGTAAAATCAGGGGGATGGCTTGTTCTTGTATAGGAGTAGCCGTTTTAAAATTCAGCGCGTCAATGCCGTCCAGCAGGTCGGGGTGTAGGTCAAATTCAGAAAAATCCATGAATACAGTGGGGGTTGGCGATTGGGTAATGCCGCACAAAGGTACACGTTTACAAAACCGCAAGGGCCTTGTAAGCGTGTACGGAAAAAATTAGTATTTTGACTTCGTTTTGGGCAAGTCCGTTCCTAAAAGATCCGGCTGTATTTCAACAGGAAACCGCCCGTGAAAGAAGCCGCCGGAGCCAGTTCGTCCCGAAAATTGGCGGGCAATACCGCATCGTTTGTAAATGTGCTGGTTTCACCGAAGAAACCGTCGCCATCCCGGTCAATCTGCACATTGATGTCGTTGTCGTAAAACAAATCGCCGAACAGTCCTAGGGAAAATCCTTTAAATAACTGAAAATCAAGCGTATTGGTCCAAAGAACATCCACGTTCTGCGGGCCGCTCAGGTAGTTGGAGAACAGATTGATGTTGGATGTGATGGCGACCTTCTCTTTGTAATATTTGTTGTTGTACCCCACGCGCAACCGCGAACCCAGGCCGAGGAAGGAACGCCCGTCTCCGTTTTGAGACGCTTCTTCGCTGAGGTGGATAAACTGCCGGGCAATGGCTTCGTCGGCTACCAGAATATATTGTACGGCGATCGGAGAATAGAACAGCGACCAATGCGGGTCGGGATTGTAGGCCAGACCAGGCGCGAGGTTGACCGAGAGTGGGCTGAGAAATTTGGAAATTTCCTGGTCTTCGTTGTTGATTTGATTGAGGGAGTTGCCCTGATATGTTTTCAGGATCACCGTTTGCGCGAGCAAATCCAGGGCAGCGAACAGTTTGTCGCTGTTGAGTTGTAAGCCGTATGCGGAGCTGAAACGCATCACATCCAGGTTTTTCAGGAAGTCGCGCCGTGCGTTCGTCACGGTAGAGTTGCCTACTGTGGTGGTCGTGAATACCTGCACTTTCTGGGCGGCCAATTGGATATCCAGTTTGTTGGTCCAGAAACTTTTTTCGGCCTTTTTATTGGCAAACAAAGTGGTGACGCCCCCAAAACCGAAGTTGTTGCCGCCTGCACCGGAGCGCGGGTTGAATAACCCAAGACCCGATACGTTGAAGCCGATACTGCCGCCTTTTTTCCAGCCTAATTCGGCTTTGGCTGCTGCTTCTTTGGCTGCGGCGGTCTTTTTTTCTTCGTCAGACTGTGCGGTGACGACTGTAACGAAGAGGATTACACTGAGAAGAGTAGTAAATAGTGATTTCATAAATTGACCTTGAAAAATTTGTGTTGGCAAACAAACGGCAAGTACCCGGCTCGGTCACTTCCCAGTCTCCAATAAATTTTCTTCTTGCGCGTCAGGATAAAAAATCTCTACTTTTTCAGTGGTCAGTTTGCTGAGCGGTATCACGATCGCACGCTCAGGGGTTTGAAGGATCATAGAGGTGGAGTCAATCATCACCACTTTACCGCGCACCCCGATGATGCGCACGTCATCACCCACGCGGACTTTGTTTTTGTTGTAGAATCCTGCCAGGTAATTGGAAATCAGATCACGCGCAGCCAATCCATAACCGAATGAAAACGCCAGCGCCAGCGCGCCGATAATGACCGTCAGGTTGGAAGCAATGAAATTAGTGTTGATTTTGGCCTGCGCCAGGGCACTCACGGCGACTGTGACAAACAAAAAATAGAAGATACCCGTAGCGATCATTTTTGCTGACGGCAGGCCGAACGACCGCAGGGCCGTTTCCACCGCACCGCGCACCATGTCAGCCAAAAACAATCCCAGCAACAAGAATATGAAAGCCGACAATACGGCGGGCAGGTAGTTGAACAAATCGCGCACCATGGTCGTAATGGCTCCCACCCCTAGCGCATCGGTGGCCATAATGATAAAAAACAGCATCATCACGTAGTAAACGATGTTGGCAATTCCGGTAGAGAAGCGGATGCGCAATCCCATGCCTTGCAGTGCTTCCACATCGTTGAGTTGCTCGGTCAGTTTGTCAATGCCGATGCTTGCCAATACTTTACCCAGAACCCGCCGAAGGGCATTGGATAATAACCAGCCGATCAGGAGCAGGATGGATGCAAAAATTACTTTCGGAATGATGGCCGAAAACTTTCCGATCAGTTCGCTAAAAACCCCGGCCTTCAATTGTTCCCAAAAATTCATGTCGAAGAAGATGTAAAAGTTGCTTTCGAAGGTGTTTGATCTGATGGTTTGAGGTGACCCGAAAATTTGGAAAGTGGATGTGGCTATGATCAACCGCCTAACATATCAGACCGCTGTGTTTATAGCCCTCTGGTATCGCTGGGCTTGCGCCGCCATTCGTCCAATCCTACCTGTGGACCGGAGGGATCGGGTGCTCCACCGATCATCATAGCGAAGGTGCGCACCGCACAAGGACCGAACACATCGGTGAACTTGCCGAACATCACCAGGGTATTCGCCTGTTGGTTGAGAATACCTTCAATATCGGGAGGCAACATCGCTTCCCGCTCTGCCTGAATTTTTTTAAAAATATTTTCTCCCATGGTGGATTATGATTGTGTACCAATCGCTTAAGTATCGGCACGGGTGTATGTAATCGGTTCGATATTAGAATGCACGTCATTGATCGGTTCCTTGCCGAACAGGTCTTCGTAGATCGCTTGCGCCCGGTGTTTGGCCCGCATAATCTGCATTTTGATGGCGCTTTCCGTTTTGCCCAGCACCTCGCCAATATCCCGAATGGAGAGGTCGTCAGAATATTTCATCATCAAAATCGCCCGGTCCCCGGGCGGCAGCACTTCCAGCACTTTTTCAAGTCGCCCTTGTTCCATTTCCAGCAGCACACTGTCGGGCAGTTCGTCGTCTTCCTGTGTGTCTCTACTGATGCGGCTCACATCCTCCGTGAAGAGGAGCGGCATTTTTTTCTTTTTGCGGATCAGATCAATACAGTAGTTGTATGTGATGGAGTAGACCCAGGTAGAAAAGGAAGATTGTTCGGTGAACCGGGACAGGTTCAGCATAATTTTGATAAAAATCTCTTGCGTCGCATCTCTGGCAAGCCCTTCGTCGGCCAACATGGAAATACATTTGGCGAACACCTTGCCTGCATACCTCCGATAGAGATAGGTGAAATACGTCGGATTCTGCTCGCGCAAGTAGAACGCGATCAGATCAGAATCAGAGAGGTCAGCAGGTCCGGCAAAATTCTTCGTAGCAGCAGGGCGCGACACTGGCGAAGGTTGTTTTAAGTTGAAATCGAAAGGTTGACCCCGCAAAGACACAAAAAAAACAATAATTCTTCGAGAATTACTTGCTCGCTGGTTCGCGCACACTACAATGTGCTACTTGAATTTGGTTAATGGGACGTTAAGCCCCCCTGCTTCGTCACACTGCACAGCCATGTTTTTTTCAGTTCTTTGCACAAAAAATGACAGTTTGTATGAAATCCAGGTTTTTGGTTGCTTATTTCCTGATTATCAATGGAATACTCCATGCTCAAATGATTGAGCAACCGACTGTTGCTTATCCCTTTGACCTTGCGCTGACCACGCCGGACAGCACGGAAGTCAGCACCCGACACGTACTGGCGGGAGATCAACCAACCGTCATCGCGTTCTGGTTGACTACCTGTGTGCCGTGTTTCGCAGAACTCGGTGCTTACGCACAAAATTTCGCCAACTGGCAGCAACAGGCCGACTTTCGACTGATCGCCGTTTCCATTGACTTCCCCGAACGCTTCCACAAATTCCAGCAGGTCGCCCGCGAAAAGCAATGGCCATTTCCTGTGTACTGGGATCGAACTAGGGCATTCAAAGAGATTCTGCCCGGCACATTGAACGGTCTTCCACAAGTGTTTTTATTCGATAAAAAAGGCAAACTTGTGTGGCACCACCGGAAATACATGGCAGGCGATGAAGCGGAGTTGTTCGAGGAAATTAAAAAAGTGGCGGGGAAAGGGCAGTAGTTACGTTTCGCTTCAGGCCTGCGTATTTGATCCGCTTCACCGCTGATTTTTTAAAAACCTTTCCGAACACCTCTTCAGTCAATTCCATCCAATCGCTGCGAGTCATTGCGAGTAGATCCGGGTGGGGCTCGAAAGCACTTTCCTCGTGTCGCTGTGCAAAGCGGTTCCACGGGCAAACATCCTGGCACACATCACAGCCGAACATCCAGTGGTCCATTTTGCCTTCAAACTCGCCGGGGATCTCGTCGCGCAATTCGATGGTCAGGTAGGAAATACATTTCGAAGCATCCAGAAAATAGCCTTCAGGCGCAATTGCCTCCGTTGGACACGCGTCTATACAGCGCCGACAGGTGCCGCAGTGGTCGCGGATCGGATCGTCGTAGAGGAGCGGGAGATCGCAGATGATTTCTGCGAGAAAAAAGTAAGAGCCTCTTTTGGGATGGATGGTGAGTGTATTGCGACCATTCCAGCCGATACCGGCCCGTCGCGCCCATTCGCGTTCCATCACGGGAGCGCTATCCACAAAGCAGCGGCCATTTACTTCCCCGATTTCAGCCTGCATGAATTGCAACAACGCTTTCAGGCGGTCCTTCACCACAAAGTGATAGTCTTCACCGTAGGCATACTGGCTGATTTTCGGCGCTTCGGGGTCCTGCTGCTTGTCGGGATTGAAATAATTGAAAGTCAGGCAAATAACAGTCTTGGCACCCGGCACCAGCAGGGTCGGGTCGGTGCGCAGGTCGAAATGATTTTCCATATAACCCATGCGACCGTGCGCGCCCTGGTGAAGCCATGTTTCCAGGCGACGCGCTTCTTCTTCGAGCCGTTCAGCACGCGCAAAGCCGACGAAATCAAACCCCAGGCGCTGGGCTTCGGCACGAACAAGGTCGGTATGGCGCTGGTGGACGGCTGGTTGAGACATGCTGTCAATACATTATTTTGGCAAAAGTCAGGATGTTTTACGAAAAACGAGATCAAAGTTTGACAGAGCCGTTTATACCGGTTTAGTCACTGGAAAGGTGTTCGTTTTTATTAAAAACAAACATAAAGTTTTAACAATCAACACTTTGCACCTTTTCGGGATATTTTTTACAACATCTGGATTGGGGCGCTTGCTGCCTTACCTTTGCGCAAATCAACCGCCCTCAAAAAAGACAAGAACAAAATTCATGTTGTCCCGCAGAGTCCTCGAAACAGAGCAAAAAGCATTGGAAATCAACCTCGACGAGCGCATTTACGGTGCATTCGCCGAAATTGGCGCAGGACAAGAGGTGGCGCGACATTTCTTTCAGGTGGGCGCAGCGGCCGGCACGATCGCCAAAACCATGAGCGCCTACGATAAAACCGTTTCCGATGAGGTGTACGGCCCGGAGCCCAAAGGCCGCTATGTCTGCGAAGCGCGGCTTTACAAAATGCTCAACCATGAATACAGCCTGATGGAAGGCCGTCTGCGGAACTTGCGACCGGCACAGAATTTTTTCGCGTTTGCCGACACCGTTTCAGCGCTCAATTTTACCAAAACCATCAAAGGCGACGGCTGGCTTGGCCTTCGATTCCAACTCCGGCCGGATGCGCCGCCCAACGATCTGGCCCTCCACGTGCGGATGCTCGACCAGGACAATCGCCTCCAGCAACAGGCGGTCGGCATTCTCGGTGTGAACCTGATTTACGGTTGTTTCCGCTACCACAACCATCCGGAAATGCTGCTTCAGTCACTCATGGACAACTTGCACGGACGGGTCATGATTGACATGGTACGGCTCAATGGTCCTGATTTTCAACAAGTTGATAATCGGCTGATCTGTCTTTGGCTCGTCAAAAATGGCTTGAGCGATGTCGCTATATTTGGTCCCGACGGAAACAGCCTCCATGCCAGCGAGTTTCTCTACCGAAAATCCATCCTCATCGCACGGGGCAGTTACCGCCCGCCTACGCTGGTGCAGCAAGACATGATCCGTCATGCCTACGCGCAATTTCGCCGTGAAGCGAATGTGGATGCCGATAAAACTTTTTTCCTCACGGAAATTACCCTCGACAACCTGCGCGCCGACGGCGAACTCAACGAGCGCGATTTCATGGATCGCGTCGAAATCCTTTGCGCCCTTCACGAAACGGTCATCCTTTCCAATTGTGTACAGCACAACAAACTCATCGCCTACTTTGGCGAATATAAAGTGCAGCGCATCGGCTTGGCGATGGGTGCCCGAAAACTGCAAAATATCATTCGGGAAACTTACCTGAACAGTCCAGACAACCTCTTAGGCGCGTTTGGCGAGACCTTCCTGCGCAATGTCCGGTTTTACATTTATCCGGCCCGGCAAGAGGGCAGTCCTGAACTCCTCACTGCGCAAACCATCGAGGTGCCGCAAGCGATCCGTTTCCTGTATCATTACTTGCTGGAAAACCGGAACATTGTGGACATGGAGGTCTTCAACCCCGATATCCTGCATATTTACCACAAAAAGGTATTAAAAATGATCCTGCAGAGTGAGCCAGAATGGGAGCAACAGGTGCCCGACGATGTGGCCGACATCATTCGAAAAAAAGGATTGTTTGGGTATCGGGCGCAGCGGGTGGAGGAGTTTTGAAGTTTGAAGTTCGAAGTTCGAGAGTTCGAAGTCCATGGGATCTGTTCTTCGAACTTCAAACTCTCAAACTTCAAACTTCAAACTATTTGCCCCCAGCCGTCACCTCTTGCAGGAAATCCTCCAGAATGGTATTGAACTCCTCTGGTTTTTCCATCATCGGAGCGTGGCCACAGTTATCTATAAAGTGGAGGCGGGAATGCTCAATCAGTTCGTGAAATTTTTCGGCCACGAATGGAGGCGTTACAGTGTCTTGTTTGCCCCATATCAGAAGTGTAGGCGCCTTGATCTTATGCAATTTGTCGCCCAGGTTATGCCGCACGGCAGACTTGGCCGTCGCCACTACCCGGATGGCTTTGTTGCGGTCGTTCACAATGCCAAATACTTCGTCCACCAGTTCCTTGCTGGCAACTTCGGGATCGAAAAAGGTCTCGGCAGTTTTCTTTTTGATGTACTCATAGTCGCCGCGTTTGGGGAAAGCCGTACCGAACGCGCTCTCAAACAAGCCCGAACTGCCCGTCAACGTGATAGAAGCCACGTGCTCCGGATTCGCCAGGGCATAGAGTTGGGCTACGTGTCCACCCAGCGAGTTGCCGAGCAAATGGACTTTGTCGTAGCCTTTGTACTCCACAAATTTGGTCACAAAATCCACCAGACCCATCACAGACACCTGAAAAATGGGCAATTCATAGATCGGCAGGATGGGTACCACCACGTTGTACTTCCCGGAGAAACGGTTGATGATGCCCTGAAAATTGCTTAATGCACCAAACAACCCGTGCAGCAGCATGAGATTCTCGCCCGGAGTACCCGACTCAATGTATCGGAACCCGTTTTCTTCTTTTATCGAAACGTTCATCAGAATTGTTGATTTGTAGATTTGGCGATTCAAGGAGTTGGGCAAAAATAGAAAAAAACCTGATAGCGGTGCGGTTTTGAAAACTCTTATTGCACCACGATCTCATCCAAAAACAACCAGGCCCCGTTGCCTGCTCCGGCTGCTCCGGCAGGAATAACGCCGAAAGTAGTGGCTACCAGTTTCAAGAAACGGTATTTGGCATTTTTAGCCTCCAACTTGACGGTTTCGACGGATATACCTTCCATTTTTTCTGCCCCGATCTCTTGTTTTGCCAGCGAGACAAATTTTTTGCCGTCGGCAGAGCCGAAAATCTCTACGGCCCTCGGTGGGTAAATCCATGCAACCTTGCTGTTCACGAAGCGGGTGGTGACACTGCTGAATGCGGTCGGTATGCCGAGGTCAATCACCGGGTCGAGATCGTGATTGACCAGACCGACCCAGTTGCCCCAGGTTTTGATGTTGCCAGTCACGCCGTTTGTCAGGGCATATTGTTCGCCACCGGTGTATTTATCGGGGACCCGAGGCAGGGTATAGGATTTGCCGCTGGCTTTGTGGATCAAATATTCCACAGATCGGACCTTTCCCATGGGTTTGCCGTTTTGCATCACTACGGCTTTCAGCGTCGTGTTTTCCGTGATACTGAACGCAGCGGTATACATCTTCGATTTGGCCGAAGGCTCCTTGCCATCAGTGGTAAAGTAAATTTTCGAAGTTGGGTCGGTCGTTGACAGTGTAATGCGGCCTTTTGAGAATGCGGTATTTACGTCAAAATAACTCTTTGCATAATTGACACCGGCAGCATCGAGGCGGAGGAAGTGGGTCTTGATACGTTTTGCAAAATCTTTCCAGTTTTTTTTCTCTTTGGCCGACCATCCTATTTCGGCCAGTGCACAGGCACGGGGGTAGACCATGTATTCAACATAGTCCTCCGTGGTAATGTACTCTGTCCAGAGATTGCCTTGTACACCGAGGATGTGCTTCGCTTCATCAGGAGTGAATTCCGCCGGTACTGGTTCGTAACTATACACTTTTTCGAGGGGCAATAAGCCGCCGATGGCAACCGGTTCGGTTGCCGGATCGCTTTGGTAGTAGTCAAAATAAACATGCGAGGAAGGGGTCATAATCGCATCGTGCCCTGCTTTGGCTGCTGCAATGCCACCTTCCACACCGCGCCAGCTCATGACAGTAGCCGTGGGCGCAAGTCCACCTTCCAGGATTTCGTCCCAACCGATGAGTTTTTTGTTGCGTTTGGTGAGCATCGCCTCGACCCGGCGAATGAAATAACTCTGAAGTTCGTGCTCATCTTTCAGCCCTTCTTTTTTCATCAATTGCTGACAGAACTCAGACTTCTGCCAACTGGTCTTAGGGCACTCATCACCACCGATGTGTATATACGTGCTGGGAAACAGTGCGCAGACCTCTTCCAGCACATCATCAATGAACTGAAAGGTTTTTTCTGTCGGACAAAAGACATCTTCAAAGATGCCCCATTTTTGGGCGGTCTCATAGGGGCCGCCGGAGCAACCCAGTTCGGGATAAGCGGTCAATGCAGCGAGTGCATGACCAGGCATCTCGATTTCGGGGATGACTGTTACAAATTGTTTTCGCGCGTACTCAACGACTTCTTTCACTTCTTCCTGGGTGTAGAAACCACAGTATTTTTTACCATCGTACTTCTGCGGCTGATCGGTGTAATGACCGACCAGCGTCTCGTTGCGGCAAGCGGCAACCGTCTGTAATTTAGGATATTTTTTAATCTCGATGCGCCAGCCCTGGTCCTCTGTAAGGTGCCAGTGGAAAGTGTTGAGCTTGTGCATGGCCATCAGATCAATGTATCTTTTGATGAACGCGACGGGAAAAAAGTGGCGACCTACATCCAGGTGCAATCCACGGTAGCCAAAGCGGGGCGCATCCTGTACGGTGCAACAGAGCGCCGACCATTTCGTGGGAAGTGGGGATTTGGGCGACTTCGATTTTTTGGCTTTGGCTTTGCCCTTGCCTTTTTCCTGCATGACCTCAACTTCTTTGACTGTATTGAGCTCCGGCGGAAAAAGTTGGCGAAGGGTTTGCACCCCGTAAAATGCGCCGGGGGCGGTTCGGGCGCGGACGACTACGAAGGTGGGCTTCACCTCAAGGATATAACCTTCAGGCTGCGTCAGAGTCTCGTCCGGCACGAAATAGATGGAATTGGCGCGGGGCGTGGTGAATTTTTCTTTCACCGGCTGGCTCACCAGGCTGAGATTGGCACCGGATTTCGCCAATTCGACGAAGTATTGTGCAACCGTCTGCCAGTCGCTTTTGCCGTCAGGGAAATAAATGCGTGTATCGGTACTCAGGGTAAAGCTACCTGGAACCGGTTTTACAACAAGTGGCTGCGGGATGAGCTGGATGCTCGGAGCAGGCGTTTGGCAAGTGGCAAGGAGGGGGAAAAGCAAGAAGGCGGTCAAAAAACGTGACATCATAGGTAGGTGTGCGTTTAATTTGGCCGAAAGGTAGAAATACCCGGCTTGGCTGTATATTGGCAGGAGACTGTTGAAGACAAAAAATTTAGACTTTGGACATTATCGGTACCCCGTATAATTGAAGTTCGTTAAAAAAGCAGAACCGTGTGCCACTAGAGCAACCTGACAAAGGTATTGCAGCATTGGCAAGTAAGCGAATCGGATTTTCGGTCCTTTACCCGGCGATTTGTTCCAGCGCCTCAGTTTTTTGGCGAATCAACCCGCTATTACGCCTTGACGCACGAGGTGTCAACGTCGTCAAAAAATTCAAAAAATCTATCAGAAAAACGAAAATGCAACAGAATGAATAGGAAACAATCAACCTTTTTCCGTATTCCACACTCCGTGACACAGCGTCGCTCCGCTCCGCTTATCATCACGTCATAACCCTTCAAAAACAAAAAGGAGTCACACCTGCACGATGCAACTCCTTAAAAATCCAGTGATCCCGACTGGGCTCGAACCAGTAACCGCCTGCTTAGAAGGCAGGTGCTCTATCCATTGAGCTACGGGACCTGTTTACCAGAACGCGGCAAAGGTAATGGCTTTGCTGAAATCAGAATGACCGCTCGCCCACAAAGTTCATCAACCGCTCACCTGGTCGAGCGCCCGCAATTTGGGTGCGCGCCACCAGGTGATTCCGACCACCAGTAATGTCATCACTCCCCCGAACACCACGGCTGGCACCGTGCCCAGCAAACTGGCCGCCAGGCCGCTTTCGAACGCCCCGATCTCGTTGCTCGACGTGATGAAAATCGAACTCACGGACGACACCCGCCCTTTCATGTGGTCAGGCGTCTGGAACTGGATCAGCGACGATCGGATAACCACGCTGACTTCGTCGAACATACCTGCCAGGAACAAAAAGAAAAAGGACAACCAAAAATAGGTGCTCAGTCCGAACCCAATGATACAGAGCCCGAAGCCGGCCACGCAGGCCAGCAGCACCCTCCCGGCGTGTTGGCGGAGCGGAAAGCGCAGGAGCAATAGTCCCATCACGATTTCCCCCACCGACATCGCCATGCGCAGGATGCCCAGCCCTTCGGGGCCGACGTTCAGAATATCTTTGGCAAAAACAGGCAGCAACGCCACCGCTCCCCCAAACAACACGGCAAACAGATCGAGCGCAATTGCGCCGATAATCAACTGGTTGCTGAACACAAACCGCAACCCCGCCTCGATGCGCACCAGCGCAGTCTCCGAATGATCGGCCACCGGCACCGGACGCGGCGCGATCTGAAGCAAAAACAACAAAGCCAGCACACACAATCCGGTCATCGTCGCAAACGTCACCTCCACCCCGGCGAATCCATAGAGCATTCCGCCCAGACCCAGGCCCGTGATGCTGGCAATGCTCCAAGTGCTGCTGTTCCAGGTGATGGCGTTGGGAAGTAGTTCCCTGCCCACCAATTGAGGCAGAAAAGCGAAGTTGGTCGGACTGAAAAACCCCCGCGCGATGCCTGTACAGAAAATGACCGAATATATTCCGGTCAGGATCGCGGGCTGCGCAAAATGTGTCCGATACGCCACTAATACCATTAAGGCGATGGAGCAAGCCAGCAGCAGCAGCACACAACCCACCAGGATGTTGCGGCGGTTGTACTTGTCGGCCAGATGTCCCGCCCAAAGGCTGATGCAAATGGCCGGAATGGCTTCCGCCAAGCCAATGAGGCCCAGTTTCCATGGATCGCCCGTGAGATCATACACAAAATAGCCCACCGAGACCGACATAATCTGGATCGCCAGCGTCATCATCAGGCGCATGGAGAGAAAACGGCGGTAGTCCAGGATTCGGAGCGCGGCGTAAGCATCGTTGTTTGTCATGAAGGCTGGTATTACTCTTTAAGGAACGCGGCACCAATAACTTAGTCATTTGATGCCACCCTTTGTTCCATCATACGGCCGCTATTTTTCTTTAAATAGCCCCACTATTCGCAGAAAAATAGTGTTGTCTGATGAAAAAATGGTTGACCTAAAATGACTAAGTTATTGGTGCCGCGTTCCTAAAATCCGCGCAATCCGTTTTTTTTAATCCGCGCAATCGGCGTTCCCATTTCTAATCCGCGTTTCCGTGGTACCTTTGCCGCATTATTTTTGGCAAAAATAAAATTTCATGGAAAACAAACCGAAGGGTAAAAATCGCGAAACCATTCTGCTCGTCGCAGTGGCCGTGTTCGGCCTGGGGGGGCTTGCGATCCTCCAGTTCGGCCGCAAAGGGCCGGCAGCCCGCACCGAAGACCGTGCCGTGCTGCAAGCGCAAAACGAAAATACAGCCGATGCACAGGCTGCGGCCAAATACCAGACCGTCACCGGAACGCTGATGCGCACCAATATTTTCTGGATTGAAGTGGGTCAGCCATTTGTGTTCGAAATGACCCAGCCGGTACAAGGCGCCGTCTATGAACTGGACATGGGCGACGGTTCGCCGCGCAAGGTTTTTGAAAATAGCAAGGTTCGGCACGTGTATGAAAAGAAAATAAAACGCTGCGTCGTCACACTCTATGCAAAATACAATGGAGAGGAAGTTGCTTTGGATACGTTGATCCGTGGCGTGCAAAAACGGCCCAAAAAAGAAAAAATCGCGGACGGTATAGACTTCTGAGTCCAACACAATCAACCGGCCGACCACCAATCGTTATTAGTCAACGGCCAAA
>Ga0335394_10000676_pt1 | contig 36813 bp, 33 predicted proteins | sample MAT03_FD_205741 | JGI IMG/M metagenome (GOLD analysis project Ga0335394, IMG submission 205741) | Freshwater microbial communities from Lake Fryxell liftoff mats and glacier meltwater in Antarctica - MAT-03 (spades assembly) (version 2) ...
GTGAACTCGAAAAAGGTGCTGTTCCACGCCGAGGCGATCACCCTGCTCGGCGAGGTGTTGTACGAAGCCACGCACGACCTGACGTTCGAGGCGATCGGCGGCCTGGAGGTCGGCGCCATCCCGATGGTGGCCGCGGCCCTGACCGCGTTCCACCGCCACGGCCGCACGCTCGAAGGCTTCTTCGTCCGCAAGCAGGCCAAGAGCCACGGCAGTCAGGAGCTGGTCGAAGGCCAGGTGAACAAGGGCGACCGCGTGGTGGTGATCGACGACGTGCTGACGACCGGCGGCAGCGTGATCCAGGCGATCAACGCGGTGGAGGCGGTCGGGGCGACGGTGGTGCGCGTGGCGTGCATCTGCGACCGGCTCCAGGGCGCGCGCGAGGCGCTGGCCGGGTACGACTTCCGCCCGCTGTTCACCGTCCGCGACTTCGGCATCGAGCCGCAGTAGGAGGGAAGAGGGATTGGCCGCAAAAAGGCACAAATGACACAAAAAGGAACCCAGAACCAAGACTGAATTCAGGTTTTGATCGGTCTTACTTTTTGTGTCTTTTGTGCCTTTTTGCGGCCAATCCCTCTTCCCTCATTACCGCGCTACGGGGCGCAGGAGGCGCGCCGCGTAGCGGCCCAGGCGCACCAGCAGCACGCGGTTCAGGTAGCCGGTGGTGGCGCGGGCGCCGACCTTGCCCAGCACCTTCCCCGCCAGGTTCGAGCCCACCCCGACGCCGACCACGTTCAGCGCCTCGTGGAACAGCTGGTCGTACTGGTCCTCCACCACCTTCTCCCACTCGGCGCCCTGCCCGGCGAGGTAGGCGTTGAAGAACACCCGCCCGAGCAGCACGCCGGTGCCCGCCTTGCCGGCCCGCACCTGGTACACCCGGCACAGGTCGGTCAGCATCGACACCGCGTAGAACAGCGTCGCGCCGGTGTCCACGGCCGCGTTCGGGGCCACCGCCGTCACCACCCAGATGCGGCTCCCCCAGTACTTCACGCGGGCCTCGGCGGCGGCGTCGAGCTCGGCCTGGAAGTCGTCCCGGAACCGCGCGAACCACTGCTCGCTCGACGCGAACTTCGCCGGGTCCAGCAGCTGCTCGCGCAGCACCCGCAGCCGCCCCTGCGCCGCGTCGGCGAGGCCGGCCCCCGCCAGCGCCTTGCGGTCCTTCTCGGTGTCGAGCGGGTACTCGCGGAGGTAGCGCTCCAACTGCTCGCGGGCCTCGGTCGTCTTCGCGGCGGCGAGCCAGCGGAGGCGCGTCCGGCGGGCGAGTTCTTCGAGCCCCTTCACCTGAATCTGCCGGTTGAGTCGGAGGCGGGCGTAGATGAACGCGAACCGGCCGAAGGCGAACACGATGCACGCCCCGAACAGCCCGAGCCCGGCGTAGCCGACGTACTGCGCCCACGGCGGCTGCGCGGCGAGGTTCGCCAGCAGCGCCAGCACCTGGTTGAACGTGAACAGCCCGGCGAGGCCGACGGAGCCGACGAGGAAGGCGAGGACGAGCGGGCCGGCGAACCAGCCGAGCCAGCCGAGGCCGGTCGGGTCGGCGGCCAGGAGCATCTCGGCTTCGGCGATCTCCTTCGCGGCCTGTTCGTCCTCGAGCCGGCGGAGGGTGGCGCGGTCGGCCTCGGAGAGGAGGTCGAGCGCCGACGGCACCTGCGGCGGCCGGCCGAGTTCCGTCTCGCCCTCGCGGAGCTCGACGGGCTCGTCTTGGCGAGCGGCGGACGTGAGTCCGCTGTTCTCGGGGCGTGGGAGCGTGGCGGCGCGGCCGGCGACGGGGACGCCGATGCGGTCGTCGGCGTCCCAGGCGGGTGGGGTGGCGGTCATCGGCGGTCCCCCGGTGTGTGCGGCCATTCTACCGGGGGGATTCGTCACGGGGGTGGCAGGATTGCCGATTGTCGCGCGGCGTCAGCGGTGGTAGTGGCCGTTGTGGTAGTGGCCGCCGCCCCCGCCGGGGTAGTAGCCGCCGTTGCGGTAGCCGGACCCGTAGCCCGAGCCGTAGCCGGAGCCGCCGTACCGGTAGCCGGAGCCGCCGTGCCCGTAGCCCGGCGAGTAGACCTGCGGCGAGCCGAAGTTGAGGTTGAACGACAGGCCCGGCTGGTAGTTCCGGTAGCCGTAGGACGGGTACGACGGGTACGCCGGCACGATGTGGAAGTGGTCGCGGTGCGGAACGAGCACGACCGGCTGGGCGGACGCCGAACCGGCACCGAGCGCGACGGCCGCGACGGACGCGGCGAGAAGCCGAAGGGTCATGGTGTGTCTCCTGCGGGGGGAAGTTCCCCCGCACGAGAAACGGTCAAGTTCGGGCGGCTTGCGAGCCGGTCTCACGGTTCCCCCGCCCGCGGCGGCGCCAGCGGCCGTAGCAGCTCCGGGTCGATCAGGAACAGCTGCCGCCGGCCCGGCACGTCGGCGGCGTCGATCCACACCTTGTCGCGGCCGCGGAACGCTTCGACCACCGCCCGCGCCGCCAGCCGCGAGTCGATCGCCGCCCGCCGGTCGGCCAGCAGCCGCCCCCGCCGCGCCGACAGGTCGGCGTCCACCGCCGCCGCCGCCTCCCCCGCCGCCACCCGCCTCGCCCGCTCCGCCGCGTGCGCCGCCGCCTCCTCGGCCGTCACCTCGGACCGCACCTTCACCCACGCGTCGAACGCCTTCGCCAGCGCCGCCGCGTCCTTCACCGTGCGGTTGGCCTCCGTCCGCGCCCGGCTCACCGTCCGCTCCGCTTCCTCCGCCGACCGCCGCACCGCCCGCAGGGCGTCGGCCTCGGCGTCGTTCAGCACCCGGTCGCGCTCCTGGATCGCCTTCGCAACCGAGTGGTACGACTCGACCACCACCGACGGCGGGTGAAGATCGTGGAGCGTCACGCCGTCCACGGCCACGCCGGCGCCGCCGGGCACGGCCGCGTCCAGCCGGCGGGCCAGGCGCGCCGTCGCCTCCGCTTCGAGGCCGCCGCGGCGCACCGTGAGGAGGTCGATGAACCGGCCGCCGGCCACCAACTCGCGCAGCACCGACTCGGTGGCCGACCGCACCAGCGGCGCCGGGTCCGCGGCCGCGAACAGGAACTTCCGCGCGTCGGCGACGTGGTAGCGGACCGTCGCCCGCACCTCCACCAAATCGCCGTCGCCGGTAATCATCACCGCCTCGTCGGTGAGCGGGGAGCTCGCGTCGCCGTGGCTGCTGCCCCACGTCAGCGCCTCGCCGCCGGGTCGCCGCAGCCGGTCCGGCGTCGGAAGGACGGGCGCCCGCGCCTCCGGCACCACGCCGCGGAAGCCGACTTCCACGGTGCGCACCTCGGCCGTGCGCACGCGGGTGACGGTCTCGATCGGCCACGGCCAGCGGACGTGAAGGCCGGGCTCCAGGTCGGCCACGACCGCCCCGAAGCGCTGCGCCACGCCGACCTCGCCGGGCTCGACCTGCGTGAACCCGGTCAGCGCCCAGCCGACCAGCAGCGCCGCCGCGGCCGTGCCGCCGACGAGCTTCCAGCGGTGGCCGACCGCGTGGACCAGGTCGTCGAAGTGGAGCGTGTTCACCCAGCGGTCGAAGCCGCGCGCCGCGCCGCGGAGGCGCGACAGGGTGGGGCTCGCGGCGGTGCGGTCGAACGCCAGCAGCCGCATCGAGTTCAGCAGCACCAGGAGCGAGCCGAGCTGGTGGTACAGCACGCCGACCAGCGGCGCCTTCTCGTACCACCCCGGGCCGGTCGCCAGCAGCGGCCACACCCAGCCGGTGAGGACGATCCCCACGAGGTTGACGCCGAACCCGAAGCCGAGAATGTTCTGGCGGATGATCTTCACCGTCTCGCGGGACAGTCGAACGAGCAGCGGCAGCGGCCGGAGCGGTTCGCCCATCAGCACGATGTCGCCGGCCTCGGCGGCCACGTCGGTGCCGCCGACGGCGATGCCAACGGCGGCGCGGGCCAGCGCGGGGGCGTCGTTCACGCCGTCGCCGACGAAGGCGATGAGGGGCCACGCGGACGCAGCCGAGCGGCGTGAGGGCCAACCTAACCCCCCCGGCCCCCCTTCCCTAAGAGGGAAGGGGGGGGACGCACCGACCGACCGACCGGTGCCCGGCTCAGCTCGACCGACGGTCGGGAGGCTCTGTTGCGCGGGCACCCCCTCCCCCCCTGGGGGAGGGGGCTGGGGGGAGGGGTTGACCACGTCCGCACCCGTTCCAGCCGCACGTCGAACTCCCGCCACCCACTCCGCCTTCGCCGCGGGCAGCAGTTCCGCGTACACGTCCGTCACCGCCACCTGCGCCGCGACCGCGTGCGCCGCGGCGGCGCGGTCGCCGGTCAGCAGCACTACCGGCGCAATCCCCAGCGCCCGCAGCTCGGCGATCACCTCCGCGGCTTCGGGGCGGATACGGTCGCGGGCGCCGACCGCGCCGACGATCACGCCGTCCTTCGACACCAGGAGCGAACTCTGCCCCGACTCGTCGAGCTGACGCAGGGCCGCGTCCGCCTCCGGGGGGATGACAACGCCCTTCTCCGCGAGGAGCCGCCGCGTGCCGACCAGGATTAACGCGCCGCCGGCCGTCGCGCTGACGCCGCCGCCGGGGAACGCCTCGAACGCTTCGACCGGCGGCGGCGTCAGACCGCGCTCCGCCGCCGCGGCCAGCACCACGCGCGCCAGCGGGTGCTCGCTCCGCGCCTCCGCGGCGGCCGCGAACGTCAGCACGTCTTCGACGCTCGCGCCGCTCAGCGGCAGCACGTCGCCGGGTTCGAGCTTCCCTTCGGTGAGCGTGCCGGTCTTGTCGAACGCGAACGCGGTGACGCCGGCCAGCCGCTCCAGCGCCGAGCCGCCCTTGATGAACACGCCCGTGCCCGCCAGCCGACCGAGCGCCGCGATCACGGCCGCGGGCGTCGCCAGGATGAGGGCGCACGGGCACGCCACCACCAGCACCCCCAGCGCCGGGTACGCCGCCACCCGCGCCGCGGCGCTCACCGGCGGCCGCGGCACGTCCGGCGGCCGCGTCGCGGCGAGCTGGAAGCCGACGTTCGCCGCGAACGTGACCAGCGCTAGCACCAGCACCGCCGGCAGGAAGTAGCGGGCGAGGCGGTCGGCGTGCCGCTCCAGCGGCGCCTTGTCCTTCAGGGCCGCGGCCGTCAGTTCGATCACCTGCCCGGCCACCGTTTCCTTCGCCAGCTTCTTCGCCTCGACGGTCAAGCTCCCGCCCTGCACGATGCTCCCGGCCAGCACCGCGTCGCCGGGCGCCTTGTCGATCGGCAGGCTCTCGCCGGTCAGGGCGCTGGCGTCCACCGCGGCGCGGCCGTCGGTCACGACGCCGTCGGCGGGGACGCGGCCGCCGGGCTTCACCACGACGAAATCGCCGGGAAGCAGGTCGGTGGTGAAGGTGCGCACCTCCTGCCCGTCGCGCAGCACCCAGCAGCGGCGCGGGAAGAGTTCGGCCAGCGACCCGAGGGCGCGCTGCGTGCGGGCGAAGATGACGGCTTCCAAACACTCGCCGGCGAGGCCGATGAACACGACCTCGGCGGCGACGAGTTCCTCGCGCAGCAGGATCGCCGCGAGGCACGCCACGGCCAGCGCCAGGTCGGAGCCGATGCGGCCGTCGAACAGGGATTCGAGCGAGTTGTACAGGACGCGGGCGCCGCCGACGACCGCGGCGAGGAGCGCGTAGCGGTAGCCGAACAGCTCGCGGTTCCAGGTCGGTAGCTCGGCGCCGAACCCGGCGAGCCACGCGACGAGGAGCGGCCCCAGGTCGGCGGCCAGGAGGGCGCCGACGATCGCGGTGAGGGCGTAGAGGCCCGCCGCGGACTGCGGCCGGAACGGCTCGTCGGCGCCGGAGATTTCGCGGTGCATCGGGGGTGTTGTACGACCGCCGTGAGGCGGCGGGTGACGTTCCCATCACCCGCCGCCTCACGGCGGTCGGCTCGCCGGGCTGTCACGCGCGCCGAAGGTGGGATCGACCCGCCGCGCCGCCCGCGGTATACGGACCCGCGCGGACCACACCTTGCCACGGGGGCACCTGTGGAAACCCACCTCGCGGCGGGCGTGTTCATCCTTCTCGTGTCGGGGCTGGCGGCCTGGGGGCTGGTCCGGCGGTACGCCTCCGCGACGGAGCCGGCCGAGGTGCTCGGCCTGTTCCGCATCGGCTACGGGGTCGTGCTGTTCTGCGAGCTCGCCCAGGTGCCGCTCGTCCGGGCGCTCTACCCGTTCCCCGTCCCGGCCGCGTTCCTGGCCGCCTGGCTGGCCGCCGTCGCCGCCCTCACGGCGGGCTTCCACACCCGCCTCGCGGCGGTCGTGAACTACGCCTGCACGGTGGCCGCCGTCCACCACACCCCGCTCCTCTACCACGCCGACTACCTCTTCCTGCTGATGAACCTCCTGGTGGTGGTCGCCCCGGTCGGCCGCCGGTTGAGCTGGGACGCGCGGCGGCGCCCGGGCCGGTCCCCGGCCGAGGTGAGTCGGTTCTGGTCCCGGTTCCTGGCGCTGGCCGGGATCGGGTTCATGTACGCCGAGTCGGCGATGTGGAAGTGGGCCGACCCGATGTGGACGGCCGGCCTGGGCGTGTGGAAGCCGGCGTCGGTCCCGCAGGTGGTGTGGGCGGACACGTCGGCGGTCCTGAACCGACGGTCGCTGATGCTCGGGCTCGGGTATCTGGTCCTGGCGTTCGAGACGGCGTTCGTCGGGCTGATGTGGTTCCCCCGGCTCCGACTCCTGGTGTGCGCCCTGGGGGTCGGGTTCCACCTGGGAATCGCGGTGGTCTTTCCGCTCCCCTGGTTCGGGCTCCTGATGTGTGCCTTCTACCTCCTCCTGCTGCCCCGGTGGGCGGTCGAGGCGGTGGCCCGGCGCCTGCGCGGCGGGGCGGTCCCCCCGACGGCGGGCGGTGGGGGGACCGCGGGCGGGTGGCGGCGGTGGGCGTTGACCGGGTTCGTGACGGTCCTTCTCGCGGCCCAGCTGAGCCTGATGGCGGGCAACCCGCTGGTCCGGCGATTGGCCGACAAGGCGGGCCGGGCGGAGGCGTGGGACGCCTTCCACGCGGGCTGCTACACCCCGGTCGTCGGCTGGTCGCGGACCCTCGCCGGGATCACCCCGCACGCGGTCTTCGGCGCGGCCCTGTTCGAGAACAAGCCGTGGCTGGTGACGGTGGAATACCGGGCCGCGGACGGGACGGTCGTGCCGCTGCCGGTGTGCCGCGCGAGCGGCCTGGCGCACCCGCTGAACTCCGGCCGGGTGAACACGACCTGGGCGTTCGTGCATTCCCCTCACGTCGGCGGCGAGCCGTTCGCGCGGGTGCTGGAGCAGGTGACGGCGAACTGGGCCGAGCGGCACGGGTGCGGGACGGAGGACGCCCGGTTCGTCGTGAAGGCGAAGTTCGTGGAGCGCGCCCCCGACCGCTGGGAGCGAAACTTCCTCCGCCGGCAACTCGCGCGGCCCTGGCTCGAGATCGGGTCGGCCCACTGGCGGGACGGGCGGTTTACCTGTGTGATCGAGTTGCCGCCCGTCCCGGACACCCGCGAGCGGCGTTGAACTGCCCCTGATACCGGATCGGGATGATCCGTTGCCGTTCGACACAAGCACTGGCCAGGCAAGGACTCGCGCCGTGTGCGTCCCGGCGGAATCGGTCCAATCGTGATTCTTGAATGAGACTCAATGCTTTTCTGACGGGGTACCCCTTTTCCGTGCAACCAAGAATCCCCGTCTGAACGACGCGCCCGTCGATGGCAACGGATCAACCTGATGTGGCCTCACTCCGCCGGTCGGCTCATCAGGTCGAGGGTGGTCTTCAGCGCCGCCACCTGCCGCGCGACTTCCGGCCGCTGGTCGGCGCGGAACTCGGCGTTCGTGGCCGGGTCCGGGCGGATCACCGACCCGTCCAGCGCCACCCCCGCGAACAGCCCGCGGCTGCGCGAGTACGACAGCACCTCGGCCCGCAGCGGCACGTCGGTCGCGGCCCGCGCCTGCCGACCGACCGGCCCCGCCGCCACCCCGGCGTCGGCCCCCAGCGTCAGCTTCGCCTTGCCCTCGCGCACCCGGTCGAGGCTCTTCTGGTCGCGGAACACCAGCACCACGTCCGTTGCCTCGACGCCGGCCTGAAACCCGACCGACCCGCCGCCGAAGTTCACGAACACCGGGTCGGTCCAGCCGTCGGCCCCGCGGGCGAGCACGACGCCGTGGCCGCCACTCCCGGCGACGACGAACCCGGCCTTCACCACCCGCGGGATCACGACCACCCCCTTCGCGTCGGCGAGCAGCGCCGGCGGGATCCCCTTCTCCGGGATGCGCGACAGCTCGGCCAGCACGGTCGTGGCCGACGCCAGCGTCTCGGTCGGCGGCGGCGACAGCCGGTCGCGGAGCTTCTCCCGCGGCGGCTGGGCGGGGGCGGCGGCGCACGCCGCCGCGGACAGGGCGACGGCGGCGAACAGGAGGCGGGTCATGTCGGGGTCTCCGGTCGGTTGATGGGGCGTGTCCGTCGCGGTGTGGGAGACGGAGAAGCAACCCCCGGACCGCGCGAGCGGATTCGGGGACGCTCCCCCGCGGGCGCTGGTTGGGGTTGGGAGGGCTGACGGGGTTGGGGGCCGTGCGGGAGCGACGGATCGCGTGTCCGCTGGGCGGCGGATGGGTCGTATACAGCGTGTGTGACGACGCCCGACCCCCGCCCGGAGCACGCCCGCCATGGAGACGTTGAAGCAGCTGTTCACCACGCTCGCCGGCCTGATCGAACTCCAGCGGTTCCTCACCCTGCTCATCGGCGGGAGCGGGATCGGGTGGTACTTCCTCTGCCTCGTGGCGGTCGGGAACAACTGGATTCCCGACGAGGGCGACACCAAGTCGTTCCGCTCGTTCATGTCCCTGTCGATCACGACCATCGGCGCGGCCCTGGCGACGTTCGTCGGGTTGATCCTCGGGTTCCAGGTGGTGTCCCGCGGGGCGGGAGCCGGCGCGGCGGCCGCCCAGGCCGCCCAGGCCGCCCAGGGCGGACAGGCCGCCCAGGCCGTGAGTACGGACCACTTGCAGAAGCTCGCGGCCGACACGAAGGTGAGCTGGGTTCAGTGGATGGTCGCGTTCCTGTATCTGCTGTCGCTGCTGGTGGCGCTTCAGATGTGGTGGAAGGCCGGGGACTCGATCGACCAGGCCGTCACCAACCTCGGCAAGTCGTTCCTCGGCCTCGTCGGCGGGGCGCTGTCCGTGCTCCTCAACCTTCCCGCCCGGCAGCCGTGACGGGGGGCGGGACGGCTCAGAGTCTGTCCAGGAAGAATGGCCGCAATAAAGCACAAGAGGCACAAAACGAAGACAATGACCGATCTGATCCAGACCTCTTTTTGTGCTTTTTGTGCCTTATTGCGGCCATTCTTCCTGGACAGGTTCTTAGTGGTTCAGGTAGCTGTCGTACGCGCAGGGGTTGAACGGGCCGGCCGCGCCGGACCCGATCACCGGGCGGTTGCAGCCGCCGTGGCCGAACGGCTTCGGGCCGCACGGGGCGAAGAACGACCGGCACGACCCGAACACCAGGCCGAGGTCCGACCGCAGCGACCCGCACCCGTTGTTGCACGACTGGCCCACCGGGCACGACGTGCCGAGGTAGCCGCCGGTCGCGTTCATCACGAACCCGCGGTGCGACGTGCCGCCGTTCACCACCGTGGTGCCGGGGGCGGGGGCCACCGGCACGCTCGCCGCGGCCGCCGGCGGCAGCGTGGCCGGGGCGCCGGGGATGGCGACGGTCGGGGCGGTCGGCTCCGGGGCCGGCTGGGCCACCACCCGCTGCGGGACGAACGCCGGGGCGGGAGCCTGGGCCGACGCCGACCCGACGAGCGCGGCCGCGCCGAGCACCGCGGCGGCGAGCCGGCACCAAATCCGAAGACGCATGGCGATCCACCTTTCCGTGACGGGGCGATGCCGCTTCCATTGCGGCTCAGCTTTCGGTTCGGCGGACGACGCCCGCGGCGCTCGCCGTTTCGCGCGGCACCGGGGCCGGTTTCGCGCCGCGGCGGTGGCGTCGGGGCGGTCGTGCCGCGGGGCGCGCCCGGGCCGCGGCAGCGGGCGGCGCGGGTCCGGCCGGCTGGCGCGGTCGCCCGGGGAATCTTCTTGCGAACGCGGCCGGTGGGCGGGTACGTTCAACACTCGAACCGAGGGCGAGAGCATGACCCGGGCGTGCGTCACCGCGTGGGCTGTCGTGGCGCTGCTGCCGGGGTGCGGCCGCGCCCCACTCCCGCCGAACCCGAAACCGCCGGCCGACCGCACCGAGCTGGAGGCGCGGTACGAGGGGCTCCAGCCGGGCGTCGCCGGGCCGGAGGCGGCGGGGTACATGGGGAAGGCCGGGGCCGCGCTGACCGGCTACTCCAGCACCGTCGTGAAGCGGAAGCCCACCGACGGCGCCGGTGCCGTCGCGGCCGGCGAGACCGACCGCTACTGGGCCAGCGCCGACGGCACGTCCGCCGTGCGGGTCGTGTTCGGCGCCGACGGCCGGGCGCGGCTCGTGGAGCTGCTAACGATTACGCCGATGGGTCCGCCGCCGCCCCCGCCGCCGGAGCCGGTCGTGCCGCCGGCCCCCTGAACCGGAGAACCCCCTATGCGCCGCGCGACGTGTCTGTTGGTGCTGCTCGGTGCGGTGGCGGCGGCGGACGCCCGGCCGCCGGCGGCGTGGGTCACCGTGACCGGCCGGGTCGTGCTGCCGGCCGGGCTGCCGGTGCCGCCGCCGAAGTTCCTGCAGGGCTTCGCGGCCGTGCCCGACGAGACCGTCCTCATCGACCCCAAGACCCGCGGCGTCCGCAACGTCGTCGTCTGGCTCCGCCCCGACAACGAGGACCCGAAGGCGAAGCTCGCCGCCGAGGTTCATCCCGACGACCGACTGCGGCCGGCACACACCCACGTCATCACGTACACGCCGAAGCTGGTGTTCGCGCCGCGCGTCGTCGCGGCCCGGCCGGGCGACTCGGTGACGGTCGAGAACCGCGCCGCCCAGCCGACCAACTTCCTGTGGGAGAGCCTCAACAACGGGAACCTCAACGCACTCGTCCCGCCCGGCGGCGTGTTCCCGTTCCCGGCGCCGCTGGTCGCCGAGTCGGTGATCCCGTTCAAGTCGAACATCGTCCCGACGGTCGGGTACGTCCGCGTCTTCGAGCACCCGTACCACGCGGTGACGGACGCCGACGGCCGGTTCGAGTTGAAGAACGCCCCGGCCGGGAAGTACCGGCTCGTGTACTGGCACGAGAAGGTCGGGTTCAAGGACGGGAAGGCCGGCCGGTTCGGCGAGCGGGTGGAGATCGCCGCCGGGAAGGACGGCACGATGGCGCTGCCGGCGGTGGGGTTCGACGTGCGGTAGCGGCGGTCAGGGCGCCAGCGCGCGGACCGCCGCCGCGGCGCGCTCGCAGTCGGCGCGCGACACGTCCAGGTGCGTCACGAACCGGATCACGTTCGTCCCCAGCGCCGCGGCCAGCACGCCCGCCTCCTTCAGCCGACCGGCCACGGCCTTCGCAGTGCCCAACTCGGGCGCCACGTCCGCCCACACCAGGTTCGTTTCGACCGCGCCCGCCGACAGCGTCAGGCCCGGCACGTCGCGCACGGCGTCGGCCAGCAGCTTCGCGTTCGCGTGGTCGTCGGCCAGCCGGGCGAACTGGCGGTCCATGCCGTACAGGCACGCGGCGGCGAGGAAGCCGACCTGCCGCATCGCCCCGCCGAACAGCTTCCGCACCCGCCGGCCGTGGGCGATCAACTCCTTCGGCCCCACCAGCGCCGACCCCGCCGGGGCGCCGAGCCCCTTGCTGAAGCTGACCATCAGCGTGTCGAAGTGCCGCGCCCACTCCCGCGGCCCCACGCCGCTCGCCACCTCGGCGTTCCACAGCCGGGCGCCGTCGAGGTGCGTCGCCAGCCCGTTCGCCCGCGCCCACGCGGACACCTCGGCGATCGTGGCCAGCGGGTAGACGCAGCCGCCGCCGCGGTTGTGGGTGTTCTCCAGGCAGACGAGCCGCGACCGGACGGAGTGCATGTCGTCCGGGTGGAGGTGCGGTTCGAGGTCGGCGACGGTGAGGACGCCGGACCGGCCGGGGATGGTGCGGAGCGTCACGCCGCTGAGCGCCGCGGGGGCGCCGGCCTCCCACAGGTAGATGTGGTTCGACGCTTCGAGGAGCACCTCGTCCTGCGGCCGGCAGTGGATTCGGACGGCGATCTGGTTCGCCATCGTGCCGGTGGGGACGAACAGCGCCGCGTCCTTGCCGAACCGGTCGGCGACGCGGGCCTCCAGCTCGTTGACGGTGGGGTCTTCGCCGTACACGTCGTCGCCGACGGCCGCGGCCATCATCGCCGCGAGCATCCCGGCGGTGGGCTTGGTAAGGGTGTCGCTGCGGAGGTCGATCATGGGCGGGGGCTCGGATTGAATGGCCGCAAAAAGGCATAAAAAGCACAAAAAAGAGGACAGAACAAACCCTGAATTCGGCCTCGGCTCGGTCTTCCTTTTTGTGCTTTTTGTGCCTTTTTGCGGCCATCTGCTCCTGGTTCTAATCCTTCTTCGGCTCCGCGGGCGGCGCCGTCTTGTCCTCGACCTGCCGGTTCTCGACGTACCATCGGCCGCCGGCGCGCTTTAGGTAGAGGGCGCGGTCCTTCACGTCGGGGAGCTCCACCTTGGCCGCGTCGCCGGGGGCGCCGGGCTCGGGGAAGGTGCCGCCGCGGGCGAACCGGCGCAGGTCCTTCAGCACCTCCGGGTCGTCCGCGAACTTGTCCTTCATCAGCCGCGTCAGCTGCGCGAACGCCAGGTTGCGGGCGTCGGCGCCGAGGCGGTCGTCGAACCCCTTCGCGTCCTCGGGCACGCGCCGGGCCGCGGGCACGAACTCGGGGTTCTTCCGCTGCACGTCGCGGAGGCGGACCAGTTCCGCCTCGGCGGCCCGGCGGTACGGACCCGAGGGGCCGGCCGACATGGCGTCGATCCGGGCGTCGACGAACGCCGGGTCGAGGAGGTGGGCCGCGAGGTAGGCGAAGTCGCCCTTCTCGACCGCGGCGATGGCGGACGCCACGACCTCGCGGGCGGTCCCCTGCGGGAAGGTCTTCGGGCGGAACGTCTGGCCGTACCGCGGCGGAATCTCTTCGGGCTCGACGACCTTCGGCTGACCGGCGGCCGGGGGGCTGCTGACCAGCCCGGCGGCGGCCAGGCCGAGGGCGACGACGGCGGCGCGCATCCGTTCTCCTCCGCGGGGGGTGTCCGGTTACTCTAGCGGAACGCCCACACCTCCGGCGACCGCACCCCCGGCCGGACCTCGCCCGACGGCACCACCCAGCGGTCGCCCCAGCGCACGCACGGCACCGTCACCCGCGGCGCCGGCAACTCGCCGGCGGCCGTCCAGCGGTCGGCCGTCGCGTCGTAGCGGAGGACCGACCGCGCGAAGCCGGGGTGCCGGTCGGGCGCGGTTTGCACCTGCGAACCGTCGTCGCCGCCGAGGACGAGGAAGCCAGCGCCGGCGGTGGGTGCCGGCGACGGCGCCGCGGCGGCGGGCCGCGGCAGGTCGGCGATTCGCTTCCAGCCGGCGGCGTCGAGGCGGTAGCCGTCGCGGAGGTAGCGGCGCGCCACGCGGTCGCCGTCGCGGACGAGTTCGCAGCCGCCGACGACGGTGAGCTTGCCGTCGCACGCCGCGGCGGTGGCGAGGACGCGCGGCACCGGCAGCTCGGGGGCGGCGACCCAGCGCGGCTCCGCGGCCGACAGGTCGAGCGCGAACACCGCTTTCGACGCGAGCGCGTCCGGCGCCTCCTGCCCGCCGACGACGTACAGCGTGTCGGCGAGGAGTGCCGCGCAGCCGTTCGCCACCGGCCGCGGCAGCGGCGGCAGCGGCGACGTGTGAAGTTTGCCGGCCTTCCACTCCAGGCGGAAGGCGTCGGCGTGGTGGCGGGTGGCGTCGCTGCCGCCGGCGCAGACGACGCCGCCGCGGTGCGTGGCGCTGGCACCGTAGCCGAGCGGTCGCGGCAGCGCGCCGGCCGGCTTCCAGGTGCCGTCGGGGGCGTCGAGGACGAACGCGGCGGCGGTCCAGGTTTTGGTGCCGCCTTCCCAGGGCTTCTTGCCGGGGAAGTTGGCCCCGCCGGCGACGAGCAGGGCGCCGCCGCTGACGCCCGCGAACGCCCCGGCGACGCCCTCGCGGTCGGGGACAGCGGGGAGCCGGTGCCACCCGGCCGGCGGGGCGGCGGCGAGTGCGGCGAGGAGGAGAATCGCGGGGCGCATCGGGGGTCGGGGGTTGGTTCAGGCCCGCGGGTGGTTGGCGTCGCACCACTCGGGTTTCCCCGTAGGTGGTTCGCCCCCTCACCCCGCGTGCTTCGCCGCGACCCTCTCCCCCGAGGGGAGAGGGTGGGCGTGGTTCGGCCTCATCACGGGCGGGCATCGACCCGCGGACGCAGGGGAGTGTGACCCGGCGTCGGCGCGTGGTGGCCCGCCCGCGATGGGTGCCGGGTGCCTCCCACCCTCTCCCCTCGGGGGAGAGGGTCGCGGCGAAGCACGCGGGGTGAGGGGGCGAACCACCCACGACGAAAACCAGGAACCACGCACCCACCCCGAACAACCTACGGCTCCAAGGCTCATCGTACCCCGCGCCGCGGTTCGCGCTCTAGGCTTCGGGCATGCTCCGCCCGTTCTTCGCCGCCGCGGTCGCGTCCCCGGTCCGCCGCCAGGCGCTGCGGCGCGCCGCCGCCGTCCACGCGGTCCTGTGCGCCCTCCTCGCCTGGGCCGTCGTCAACAACCCCACCCCCGCCGGCCGCAGCGCCGCCGCCCACTTCGCACTCGTCCTCGGCATCGTCGAAGGCGGGGCGCTCGTCGGCTGGCGGCTCACGCAGCTCCCGAAAAGCCAGGCGCTCGAATTCCTCCTCGTGTCGCCGCTGCGGCCGCGCGGCGTGTTCATCGCCGAAGCGGCGGTCGGCGTCTGCCGGTTCGCCGTCGTCCAGCTCGCCGGCCTGCCGGCGCTCGCGGCGCTGGCGTGGCTCGGCGTCATCGCCCCGACCGACCTGTGGCCGCTGGCGCTGATGCCGTTCGCGTGGGGCGTCGTCACCGGGCTCGGCGTCACCGTTTGGGCCTACGAGCCGCGCGCCGGGCGGAAGGCCGCGGAAGCCGTGGCGCTGCTCGGGGTGCTGGTCTACCTCGTCGTCGGCGTGCTGGCCGCGGAGAAGCTGCCGCTGTGGCTGCAACAACTGCCGCCGGCGTGGGCCAACGGAGTGCAGGCGGCCGTGCTCGCGGCGCACAACGAGAACCCGTTCGGTGTCGCCCGCAACTGGTTCGACCCGGCCCGCGGACCGGCCGCGGTGTGGGACGACTTCGTGACGCTCCACCAGGCCGCGGCGGTGGTCGCGGCGCTGTTCGCGCTGCGGGCCGCGTTCCGGCTGAAGCCGCATTTCCACGACCGCCACTACCGGCCGATGACCGCCGACCGCGCCGCCCGCACCGAGGACGTGGGGACGCGGCCGCTGTCGTGGTGGGCGGTGCGGCGGGTGATGGAGTACGGCGGCCGGGTGAACCTGTGGCTCGCCGGCGGGTTCGGCCTCACCTACGCCGTGTACCTGATGGCCGGCGACGCGTGGCCGCCGTGGCTCGGGCGGCTCGTGTTCCAGCTGTTCGAGAACTGGGGCGGCGCCCCCGCGGTCGCGGCGGCGATGTGCGTGCTCGCGGCGGTGCCGGCGGCGTTCCAGTTCGGCCTGTGGGACGCGACCATCAGCGACCGCTGCCGCCGGCTCGAACTGCTGCTGCTGACCGACCTGGACGCCCGCGACTACTGGCACGCGTCGTTGTCGGCGGCGTGGCGGCGTGGGCACCACTACCTCTACGTTGCAGAGCTGCTGTGGGTGGCGCTGGCGGTGGCGGGGCGCGTGGAGTGGTACGAGGCGCTGGCGGCGGCGATCGGCGGGGCGGTGCTGTGGATGTTCTACTTCGCCGTCGGCTTCCGCGCGTTCTGCACGGGCACGCAGGCGAGCGGCCTCGCGTCGCTCCTGACGCTCGGGCTGCCGCTAATGTTGGTGGTGCTGCTGAAGGCGGGTCTGCCGGAAGTTGCGGGGTTGGTGCCGGTGGCGGCGTGCTACCTCCCCGCGGCCGGCGCGCTGAACGTCGGCTGGGCGGTGGGTCTGGTGCTGATGGGCGCCGCAACGGTGTGGCTGACGCGCCGCGGCCTGCTGCGCGGCGACGCCGAGCTGCGGGCGTGGTACGACGCCAACCAGGGACGCAAGGCGGAATAACGGTCGGGCCGAAATTATTGTTTCCGCCGCGCCCCCCACCGGGTCGCGGAAACATTTTATCTCGTCAGAATGACGCACGTCAGTGCGGCCGAGCCGACTTGCGGGCGCGGCACAACGCCATACAGGGGCGGAAGATGGGGGGACGCGGGTCACTTCAGCCGCGACCAGCCGCTCCGCTCGCCGCCGATCTGAAGCACCCAGTACAGCACGACCAGCCCAATCAGACTGGACACGGCTTTGGCGACTTGCATACCCGCGGCGATGTTGAGCGCGACGGCCGCGATTGCGACCACCCACAAACCGACATACCCCCACATCCGGCGGCGCAGCATTGCGCCCAGGAACACGATGTTCAGGACGCCACCGAGGATTAACAGCAGGAAATGCCCATCGTCATAGTCGGGCGCCACTTGCCGTATTTGGCTGCGGCTGAGGAAAAACGTGACCACCACCATGGCGAGGACGTTCATGGCGATCAAGAACTTAAGCCAGAGCGTCACGCACCCTTCGCCGGGGTAGCGGTCGTCGGGCGGCGGGGGGGCGACGTGGCGTCGGGCGGCGGGGCGTCAGCCATCGAGATACCGTGTGAAGGGTTACAGCACTTCGATCAGGTACGTCGTCAGCCAGATGTCGAGCTGCTGGAACCGCACCTTCAGCACGTCCTTGAAGGCCACGAAGAACTCGCGGTGTTCCGGGTCGTCGTCCACGTCCACGAACACGCGGATCAGGTCGTCGCGGTAGGCCTGCCCCTCGGCCCGCCAGCGGCCGCGGATCGTCTGCGTTTCGCACGACACCGCCCCGAACCGCTCCTCCAGTTCGATGAGTGTGTCGGCGACAGCGGCGTCGGGACTGGGGTGCCGTCGTTAAGACGCAGCGGCAACAGCACCTCGAACCGGCGGAGCTGTCTGCTCATAGGTGGCCGGCCCTTCGACAGTGAACGGGACGCCCTGGACGGCGAGGAACCCCAGCGCGTCCTCGGGCACGACCATCTCGCCGGTCGCCCAGCTCTTGAAACCGAATCGTCCTGCGAGGTGCGCGAGTGCGGCCCGCTTGGCGTCGGCGGTCGGGAAGTGGATGCGGATCATGTTGAAATGCTACCCCGCCGCTCGCGGCGGTGCAAGGCGCGCCTTGCACCGCCGCGAGCGGCTTCGGACGGTCAGCCCTCCAGCCGCCACGGGGCGCGCATCGGGCGCGACAGCCGGGCGTTGCCGATCGCCGCGTCCGCGCCGGTGAAGCGGTTCGTCACCGCGTCCCACGTCAGCTTCTTCCCCGTCTGCAGCGCGATCACGCCGAGGTGGCACACCGTCACCGAACTCGCCCCCACCTCCACACCCGTGATCGGCGTCCCCCGGCTCGTCACGCAGTCCAGGAAGTTGCCCATGTGGTTCGTCGGCCGCGACGGGTACAGCAGCGGGTCGTCCTTGATCGGCTCCGACAGGATCGCCGCGCTGCTCGCCAGCAGCAGACCCCGGCTCACGAAGATCGTCCCACGCTCGCCGCGGATCAGGATGCCGTTCTCGGTGCCGTCCACGCCGTCGATCGCCCGGCCGCCCTTGTCGCGCCGCGGCATCCCGTCGGCCCCGACGAGGCCGCCCACCGTCTCGCCCTTCCCCTCGTCGCCGGAGCCGGTCATGGCGAACACGTTCACCCCGTCCGGGTAGGTGTACTTCACCTTGAAGTGCTCGTGGCAGTTGTACCCGTCGCCGGCGGCGTAGGCGGCCTTCGCCGCGATCATCTCCACGCCGGTCGGGCCGCTGCCGTCCATGCCGAGAGCCCACTGGGCGATGTCGAGGTGGTGGGCGCCCCAGTCGGTCATCTTGCCGCCGCTGTACTCGTACCACCAGCGGAACTCGTAGTGGCAGTTCGTCTTGCCGGCCTCCAGCCGGTACGGCACCGCCGCGGTCGGCCCCAGCCACATGTCCCAGTCCAGCCCCTTCGGCACCGGCACCTCCTTGATCGGCGTGCCCGGCGGGTTGCCGCCGACGCGGCACTCGATCGACCGCACCGAGCCGATCCGCCCGATGCGGACCAGCTCGGCCGCGAGGCGGAACTTGCCGCCCATCTCCGTCCGCTGCTGGCTGCCGGTCTGCAGCACCTTGTTCGAGTCCTTCACCGCCTTCCGCAGCGCCACCGCCTCCGCGATCGTCAGCGTCAGCGGCTTCTCGCAGTAAATGTCCTTCCCCTTGCGGAGCACGTCCATCGCGATGACGGCGTGCCAGTGGTCGGGCACGGCGACGATGACGGCGTCCACGTCGCGGCGGGCGGTGACCTCGCGGAAGTCCTTGTGGCCGCGGACGGTGTAGCCGTGCTTCCCGTACTGGTCGATGGCGTGGGCGACGTGGCGGGCGTCGACGTCGCAGACGTCGGTGAACTGGACGTGGCGGAACTGGCGGGCGGCGTCGTAGAGGGCGTTGCTGCGGCGCGGCTGGGGGCCGACGCCGATGACGGCGACGTTGAGGCGGGCGTTGGCCTGGACGGGGCGGGCGGCGGCTTCCTGGGCGGCCGCGGCGGCGCCGAACACGTCGGTGGCGTACCACGCCGGCAGGCCGGCGGCGGTGAGGGCGCCGACGGACCGGCGCATGAACCCGCGGCGGGAGAGGTTTCCGCGCTCCAGCATGGCTGACCCTTTACGAGAGAGGCGAGAGTGGGGGTGGGAACGGGGGATATGATACGCGGCCGGCGAGGGGCGGGAGGAACGGAAAAGCGGCGAGCCGACCGCCGTAAGGCGGCGGGTGCGTCGCCTGAGGTGAAACACCCGCCGCCTTACGGCGGTCGGCTCGCCGGACTATTGCTCCCGCCGCACCGCCCACTCCGGCAGCGCCTCCAGCACCGTTCGCGCGTCGGAGCGCGGCAGCGCCGCCAGCTCCGCCCGCGCGGCGCGGGCCAGCTCGTCGGCGCGGAAGCGCGCGAACGCCAGCGACTCCGTCCGCCGCAGCGCCGCCAGCACCGCCGCGCCGTCGCCGGCGCGGATCACGTCGCGGAGTCGGTTCGCCTCAACCGGCGCCAGCCGCCCCAGACAGTGGATCACCGGCAGCGTCAGCTTCTGCTGTACCAGGTCAGTGCCGAGCGTCTTGCCGGCGGTCGTCTCGTCGCCGACCAGATCGAGCAGGTCGTCGGCGATCTGGAACGCCCGGCCGAGCGCCCGGCCGTAGTTCGCCAAGCGCTCGGCCACCTCCTCGGAAGCGCCCGCGTACAGCGCCCCGAGCCGGCCGCAGCACTCGGTCAGCGCCGCCGTCTTGCCGTCGATCACCGCGAAGTAGTCGGCCTCGGTCAGGTCTAGGTTGCCGCGCTCGGTCACCTGCCGCAGCTCGCCGGCGCACACGCGGTTGGTCGCGGCGCCGATGATGCCGCAGGCCCGGCCGTCCACCGTGCTCGTGAGGTGGAACGCGTGCGTGAACAGCATGTCGCCGAGGAGGATGCTGACCTTGTTCCCCCAGCCGGCGTTCACCGTCGAGACGTGCCGCCGCACCTCGGCCTCGTCGAGCACGTCGTCGTGAACGAGCGTCGCGGTGTGGATCATCTCCACGGCCGCGGCGAGGGTGTGGTGCGCGGGAACGATTCCGCCGCACGCCTTGCCGGCGAGCAGCAGCAGCGCCGGCCGCAGCCGTTTGCCGCGGTAGTGGCGGAGGTGTTGAACGAGCGGGCCGAACGGCCCCTGGTACGGGGCGAGCGTCGCGGCGAAGACGCGGTCGGCTTCCTCGATGTCGGCCGCGACGGGGGCGAACAGCGAGCCCGCGGCGCGGGGGACGAAGCTGGTGGGAACCGGTGGGGCGATGGTCGAAGTCACGGCGCGGCCCTCCTCGCGGGTGCGGGGTGGCCCTGGTCGGCGGGCGGCGTCATTCGGGCGGCCGCGTGTAGTGGCCGCTCGCCCCGCCGTCCTTCTCGTCGAGGCGGATCGCTTCCACGGTCATGCCGCGGTCGACCGCCTTGCACATGTCGTACACCGTCAGGGCCGCCACGCTAACCGCAGTGAGGGCTTCCATCTCAACACCCGTTCGCGCGAAAACCGTCGCCGTGGCTTCCACCCGCACCGCGTCCGGCTCCACGGGCGTGAGCGTCAGCCGCACCGACGTGAGCGGCAGCGGGTGGCACAGCGGGATGAGGTCGGCGGTCTTCTTCGCGGCCATGATGCCGGCGATGCGGGCGATTTCTAACACGTCGCCCTTGCTGAGCTTACGGTCGCGGATCAGGGCGAGCGTGGCGGGCGCCATACGGACGAGCGCGGAGGCGCGGGCGGAGCGGTGCGTCTCGGGTTTGGCGCTCACGTCCACCATGCGGGCGGCGCCGGTGTCGTCGAAGTGGGTGAGCGGGGACATGGGAAAATTGGGGTGTGGGGCTCGGGGTTTCGCCGCTCGCGGCGGTGCAGGGTATACCTTGCACCGCCGCAAGCGGCGATTCGGTTACCGCGGCGGCAGCAGTCGCGCCCCGGGGGCGCCCGCGGGCGGCGGCAGCTCCTCGACCGCGCCCGGCGGCGCCGTCCCCGGCAGCAACAGCTCCCGCCCCGGCGCCGGCCGTGCCCCGAGCATCGGACGCACCGTCACGTCGCGGTCGGCCTCGAAGGCGCGGTTGTCGGTCGTCGTCAGCCGCACCGCGACGCGGACCTTGCCCGTCGTCGGCGTCGTCTGCCACGGCAGGCGGACGAAATAACCGGTGGAAATCAGCCCGTTCCGCCACGTCGGCCGCAGCTGCTCGGGCGACAGCTCCCACGAGCCGATCGCCTGCTTCAGCCCCTGCGGCGAAATCTCCCACGCCGCGATCGTCGCCCGGCCGGGCACCTTGATCGCCGACTTGTCCTCGTCCGACGGCACGATCACCACCATCAGCGCCTCGTCGCCGGGGACGCCGTCGTCGTCCACGCCGCCGGTGCCGCGGCCGACGGCGATGTCGCGGACGAACACCGCCGCCCCCGCCCCCGTGGGCACGCCCGGCGGGGCGCCGGGGAAGCCGGCCGGGTGCTGGTGCTCGTAGGCGCGGTTGAGGTTGCGGCTGGCGTCGAGCTGCTGGCGGGTGGCGGACAGCTCGCGGTCGCGGGTCCGGAGCTCGGCCTCGATCAGGTCGTACCGCTTGTTCGGCTTACACGACGGGAGCAGGGCGACGGCGAGCGCGACCCCGAGCCGAAGGCGGCGGGCACGTCCTGCGCCGGCGGGTCGCGGCTCCGTCCTCAAACAGCCCCCCTCGAAAGCCCGGGGACGGCCGTCCCCGGGCTTTGGAACTACTCGGCCGGCCGCGCCCCGAGCTCGGCCGGCATCCGCTCCAGCACCTTGTCGATCAGCCCGAACTCGCGGGCCTCAATCGCCGACATGAAGTTGTCGCGGTCGGTCCCCTTCTCGATCACCTCGAGCGGCTGCCCCGTGTGCTTCGCCAGCAGCAGGTTCAGCGTCTTCTTCGTCCGCAGGAACTCCTTCGCGTGGATCAGGATTTCCTCGGTCGTGCCCTCACTCCCGGCGAGCGGCTGGTGGATCATCACCCGGGCGTTCGGCAGGGCGAACCGCTTCCCCTTGGTGCCGGCGGTCAGGAGCATGGCGCCCATGCTGGCGGCCTGGCCCATGCAGTACGTCGCCACGTCGCAGGTGAGGAACTGCATGGTGTCGTAGACCGCCATCCCCGCCGTCACGCTCCCGCCCGGGCTGTTGATGTACAGGTGGATGTCGCGCTTCGGGTCGTCGAACTGGAGGAACAGCAACTGGGCGACGATCAGGTTCGCCATGTCGTCCTGGACGACGCCCTGAAGGAAGATGATCCGGTCCTTCAGCAGCCGGCTGTAAATGTCGTAGGCGCGTTCTTCGCGGCCGCGACTCTCCACCACGATCGGTACGAGCGGCATGGTCGGTCCTCCGGGCGGCCCGCCCCGCCTCTGGTATCGGGCGGCGGGCCGGGGGTGGTTCAGGGGATGGGAACGGCCGGCCCGGTGTGCGGCGCCAAGCGGCCGGACTTGCGACGTTTTCCAGTGAGCGGGGTCGCGTCAGCGCCCCGTGCCTTCGCCGGTCGTGACGGATGTGCGGACGCACGGGGCGCTGACGCGACCCCGCTCGGGCGTCAGTTCTTCTTCGCCGCGTCTACCGGCTTCTCCAGCACCTCGTCGACGAGGCCGAACGCCTTCGCCTCCTGGGCCGAGTAGTACTTGTCGCGGTCCGTCTCGCGGGCGATCGCCTCGATCGGCTGCTTCGTGTGCTTCGCCAGAATCTCGTTCAGCCGCGACCGCTCCTTGAGAATCTCGTTGGCCTGGATCTCGATGTCCGACACCTGCCCGCCGACCTGGCCGTAGGGCTGGTGGATCATCACCTTCGAGTTCGGCAGGGCGTACCGCTTCCCGGCCGTGCCCGCGGCGAGCAGGATGGCCGCGCCGCTGGCCGCGATGCCCATGCAGTACGTCAGGATCGGGCTCTCCAGGAACTGCATCGTGTCGTACAGCGCCAGCGTGGCGGACACCGACCCGCCGGGGCTGTTGATGTACATGTGGATGTCGGCGGTCTTATTCTCGTACTGGAGGAACAGCAGCTTCTGGATCGTCAGGTTCGCCAGGTAGTCGCTGATGACGGAGCTGCCGCCGGTCTCCGGGCTGCTGCCGACGAAGACGATGCGGTTCTCCAGCAGCAGGTCGGCCAGCGTCATCGTGCGCTGGCGGGCGTAGTTGCCGCGCTGCAGCAGCGGCTGGATCGGGCCGGCCGCGGCCATCGGATCGAAGGGAGGAAACATCCGGCGTCACCCTTTCGACTGAGGCGAGCGGGGGGCGTGGGACCGAGTCCGGCCGACCCGGAGCCGTCCCGGGGCGTTGCCCCGGGCTATGCTATCCCAGCCCTTCGGGCTGAAGAGGAGTGGCTGGATTTCAGGCCAACGGCCTGGGATACCATAGCCCGGGGCAACGCCCCGGGTCGGCCGGACTCGGTCCCACGCCCCCCGCTCGCCGGGGGTACTTGCACTCTACGGGGAACGTCAACCCTCGCTCGGCGCCTCCGGCGCCGCCAGCTCGTTCGGCGCGGCCTCGGCCTGCATCGTCGCCACCTCGCCGGCCTGCTCGGACTTCTGCGCCGCCGTCAGCTCGTAGTCCTCGAACGTCGCCGACGACAGGATCAGGTCGAGCGCCTTCCGCTCCAGCAGGTCGGTCGCCAGCGCCTCCATCAGGTCGTCCTTCTCGAACCGCGCCTTCACCTTGCGCGGGCTCTCGCCCGACTGGTCGGCGATCCGCTCGATCTCGTTGTCCAGGTCGTCGTCCTCGATCTCCAGCTTCTCCACCTCGGCCACCTTCTGCAGCACGAAGTGCTCCTTCAGCGCCGCGGCCGTGCTGGCCACCACGTCCTGCTCCAACAGCCGCCGGCGGCCGGCGATCTGCGACTCGGACATGCCGGCGTTCTTCATCTCCATCACCCGCCGGGCCAGCGTCTTGCGGGCCTGGCGGCGGAGCATGTCCTGCGGCAGCTCCCACGTCGCCGCCGCCGCGATCTTCTCCAGCACCTGCTTGCGGGCCTCCTGCCGCTGCGTGTACTCCAGCCGGCGGTTCAGGAGCGTGCCGACCAGCTCGTCGAGCCCGTCCGCGGTGCTCACGCCGAACACGCCTTCCAGCAGGTCTTGCGTCAGCTCCGGCTGCCGGATCGTCTTCACGTCGTGGACGGCGAACGTGGCCTGCACCTTCTGGCCGCGCATCGCGGCGTTGCCGATCTCCTGCGACAGCACGATGTCCACGGTGCGCACGTCGCCGGCCTTCGCCCCGGTCAGCTTCTCGCCGAAGTCCTCGGCCACGCCGTCGGACAGCGCCAGCCGCGGCTCCACCTTGAAGCGGACCTCCTTGAGCGAGTTCAGCACCTTCTCGCCGTACTTGATCTCCACGTCGGCGGTGACGGTGTCGTCGAGGGCCACCGTGGGGGTGTCGCCGTCCTTCGGCACGAGCTGGCCGTAGGGTTCGAGGAGCCGCTTCTTCTCCGCGGCGACCTCGTGGGCGTTGTACGTGTGGGTGGGCCGGCGGAGCTTCAGCCCCTTGTAGTCCGGCAGCTCGAACTCGGGGCGGACCTCGATGTCGAACTCGTAGACGAACGGGCCTTCCTTCGGGATCTCGATGGCGTCCGGGTCGAGGTCCGGCGGGGAGAGCGGCGAGATGTCCTGCTCGTCGGCGAGCTGCTCGAGGCTGGCCATGAGGACCTGCGTCTTCACCTCCTGCGACACCGCCGGGTAGTACTGCTTCTCGATCATCTTCCGCGGCGCCTTGCCGGGGCGGAAGCCGCGGACGGTGGGCTGGTCGGACAGGGTGATCTCGCTGAACTTCTCGTCGAACCGCTCGTCGATCTGCTTCCGCTCGACGGTGACCTTGATGTGCTTCTTGCACGGGCCGACGTCCTTGATCTCGACCGTCTGGACGAGCTTGACCGGACCCTCGGCCGCGTCCCCGGGGGCGGCCGTGGCGACGGCGGTGCCGCCGTCGGCGCTGGCGTCGGCGCTGGCGTCGGCGCTGGTGTCGGGGGTGTCCGGGGTGGGTTCGTCGGCCATCGGGGAGCCTCCGTGGTCGCCGCGTCGGGGTGCGGGTCGGGGGGAAAAAGCTAAAGGCCGGGAAGCGGTGGGCGGCGGGTATTGTATCCCGCCAAGTGCCCGCGACTTCCCGGCCCGGCAGACTGTGGTCAAGAGCGGGTGATGGGACTTGAACCCACGACAACCTCGTTGGCAACGAGGTACTCTACCACTGAGTTACACCCGCAATGCTCTCACCGCACCCCACACTTTAGGCGGGTGCCGCCACGGCTTCAAGGGAGAATACGGCGGCACCGCCGAGTGGACAGGGCGCGCGTGCCGCCGCTCGCGGCGATGCAGGAGTGTGCTGCGGCATCGCCGCGAGCGGCGGCACGGGCTATTCCCTTGACACTAGTCCTTGCCCTATCTAGACTTTGAAAACGACCAGAGGGTGAACGGTCCGTGCCCAGACCTGCGGGGGACTGCTTCCGTGACCAAGAAAGAAATCGTCCGCCAGCTCTGCGAGAAGGCGAACAAGGAGAAGCTCCTCAAGGGGAACCTGACCCAGCTGGCGACCAAGGAACTGGTCCAGTGGACGTTCGACGCCATCATCGAGACGCTGGTGTCCGACGGCCGCATCGAGCTCCGCAACTTCGGCGTCTTCGAGGTCAAGCAGCGCAAGCCGCGCAAGGCGCGCAACCCGCGCACCGGCGAGCGCGTGGACGTGGCGTCCAAGAACGTCGTGACGTTCCAGCCGGGCAAGGAGATGGAGGAGCGCGTCCGGCAGGCGAAGCCGGCCGACGCCAAGCGCAAGACGCGCCGCGCCAAGGACGACGACGACACCACGGTGCCGGAGCCGTCGGTCAACGGGACGCCGGAGCCGGTCGGCGCGGCGACGGGGTGATATGACACCGCAAACGCATCCCGGGGCGCTGCGCCGGGCTATGCTATCCCACCCCTTCGGGGTGAAGATGGGTGGCAGGGTTTCAGGCCAACGGCCTGGGATAGGATAGCCCGGGGCAACGCCTTCCCTATTACGCATAAGTCGGGGAACCTCTGGGAATGCTCGGGCACCGGTGTGGAAACCCGTTGCAAATCAAGGGGTTTCCAGGCCCGATCAACCCCAGAAAACCCGCCCGTCACCTGCTGCAACATGTTGCCAGTAAATATGTTGCAGACTTATGCGTAATAGAGAGGGCAACGCCCCGGGTGGGGTGGGCGGGTCGATCGCCTTTCCGCCTTCCCCCTTGCACGCCGCCCGTCCGTACACGACAATACACCCACTGCTAGCTGCGCCGCCGCGGCGCTTCCCCCCGCCTTCCCGCCCTTCCGAGGGTCGAGTCCATGCCGCTCCCGCCTCGCCGCCTCGCGGCGGTCCTCGTCGCACTCGCGTCCCTGGCGTCGCCCGCGCTCGCGCAAGAACCCGCGGCCCCGAACCCGACCGACGTGAAGGCCGTCGCCGTCCACCCGGCGCGCGTCGCGCTCAACGGCTCCGACGACGCCGCGCAGCTCGTCATCACCGGCACCCTCAACGACGGCCGCCTCGTGGACCTCACCCACGTCGCCCGCTACGCCGTCGCCAACGCCACCGCGGTCGTCAGCAACACCGGCCGCGTGCAGCCGAAGGCCGACGGCGCCGGCGAGGTCACGATCACCTTTGGGGCGCACACCGCCCGCCTGCCGGTCGAGTCGCGGAACGTCGGCGTGAACCTGCCGCTGAACTTCACCAACCAGGTCGTGCCGGTGTTCACGCGCCTCGGCTGCAACAGCGGCGGGTGCCACGGCAAGATCAGCGGCCAGAACGGCTTCCGCCTGTCGCTCCTCGGCTTCGAGCCCGACCTCGACTACGTGACGCTCGTGAAGGAGGGCCGCGGCCGCCGGATGTTCCCGGCCAACCCCGACGCCAGCCTGTTCCTCACGAAGGCGACCGGCCGCTCGCCGCACGGCGGCGGCAAGAAGATGGAACCCGACTCCGACGAGTACAAGCTCGTCCGCCGCTGGATCGCCTCCGGGATGCCGTGGGGGAACGAGACCGACCCGAAGGTCGTGCGCATCAGCGTGTTCCCCGAGCACCGCATCCTGAGCCGCAACAGCACCCAGCAGATCGCCGCCTACGCCCACTACTCCGACGGCACCACCGAGGACGTGACCCGGCGGGCGCAGTTCGAGAGCAACGACGGCGAGGTCGCGGCCGTCACCGAGGGCGGGCAGGTCCGCACGCTGCAGCTCAGCGGCGAGGCCGCCATCATGGCCCGCTTCTCGGGCATGGTGACGGTCACCCGCGTCACCGTGCCGCTCGGCGTGCCGACGCCGGCGTGGCAGTTCCCCCAGCAGAGCGTCGTGGACCGCCACACCGAGAAGAAGTGGCGCGAGCTCGGCCTCGTGCCGTCCGACCTCTGCACCGACGAGCAGTTCATCCGCCGCGTGTCGCTCGACATCACCGGGACGCTCCCCACGCCGCCGCAGGTGGCGGCGTTCGTCGCGGACGCCGACGCGAAGAAGCGCGAGAAGCTGGTGGACCGGCTGCTGGACACGCCGGAGTACGCGTTCTTCTTCGCCAACAAGTGGGCCGACGTGCTGCGGGTGAAGCGGCGCGGCGAGGCGAACCGGGCCGCGGGGACGTTCGCGTTCCACGAGTGGATCCGCCTCGCCATGGCCAACGACACGCCGTACAGCGAGTTCGTCCGCGGCATCGTGACGGCGACGGGCGACGAGCGCCGCAACCCGGCGGTGGTGTGGTACAAGGAGCTGACGACGCCCGAGCAGTTCGTGGACGACGTGGGGCAGGTGTTCCTGGGCCAGCGGCTGGCGTGCGCCAACTGCCACCACCACCCGTACGAGAAGTGGAGCCAGGACGACTACTGGGGGCTGGCGGCGTTCTTCGGCAAGGTCGGCCGCAAGGAACTGCGGCTGCCGAGCAGCAACGCCAACAACAACGACAACAAGACGCAGGTGATCTTCACCAAGTCGGCGGGGTCGGTGACGAACAAGCGGACGAACAAGGCCGCCGAGATCCGCCCGCTGGACGGCCAGCCGATGGAGGCGTTCGACGGCGACCCGCGCGAGAAGCTGGTCGACTGGATGACGGACAAGAGCAACCCGTTCTTCGCGAAGGCGGTGGCGAACCGCTACTGGGCGCACTTCTTCGGCCGCGGCATCGTGGACCCGCTGGACGACATGCGGATCACGAACCCGCCGTCGAACCCGGAGTTGTTGGACGCGCTGGCGAAGAACCTGACCGACAACAACTACAGCCTGAAGGCGCTGGTCCGCACGATCTGCACGAGCCGGACGTACCAGCTGTCGAGCGCCCCGAACGACTTCAACAAGCTGGACAAGCAGGCGTACGCCCGGTTCTACCCGCGGCGGGTGGGTGCCGAGGTGCTGCTGGACGCGGTGAACCAGGTGACGGACAGCCCCGGCGGGTTCAGCGGGCTGCCGAAGGACAGGAACGCGCCGGGCCGGGCGATCATGCTGCCGGACGAGTCGTTCACGTCGTACTTCCTGGACGTGTTCGGCCGGCCGCAGCGGATCAGCGCGTGCGAGTGCGAGCGGGTGAACGAGGCGAACCTGGCGCAGGCACTGCACCTGCTCAACAGCGACGAGATTCAGGGGAAGGTGACGCGCCAGGGCGGCCGCGCCGCGGCGCTCGCCGCGGACGTGCGGCCGGACGAGGCGAAGGTGACGGAGTTGTTCCGCTGGGCCTTCTCGCGGGCGCCGACGGCGGCGGACCTGGCGGCGGCGCTGGGCCACATCCGCGAGATGGAGGCGAAGCACGCGGGCGCCGCCGGGAAGCGGATCGCCTACGAGAACATCCTGTGGGCGCTGCTGAACACGAAGGAGTTCGTGTTCAACCAGTGACCGCGGGTTGGAGCCTGTGACATGCGACCGCCCGGGGCCGACCCCGGGCGGTTGGCGTTACGGGGTGATCGACGACCAGAACTCGGCCTGGTGGAACGGGGCGATGTGCGCGAGGTTCGAGGTGGCGATGACCGTGTTCGACAGTCCGAGCGCCTCGGCCTGCGCGATCAGGATCATATCGACGTCGAGGTCTTTGTCGCCGGCCGTGGGTCGGCCGGACTGCCGGGCGTCCGCCCACAGCCGGGCGGCCCTCTCCATCGCGGCCGTCGTCAGGACCGTGTAGTCCAACGGGCCGCGGAGCGCGGTCAACCGTGCGGCACTGGCATCCTTCCTCGCTCGGAGCAGTTCGCGGCGGAGTTCGTAGTCGATGATCTCGGGAATGACGAGCCGGTGCACCGCGAGTACGAGTACGTCACGCCACCGCCGGGCGGCCTTCACGTCTGGCTTGGTCGGCGGCCCGCACAACAAGCTGAGGGGCGTCGCATCGAGCACGACCACGCGCAGACTCATCTCGCCTCCCCGTCGGACGGGATGAGTGGTCTGGCCCCCACGCGAAGGCGTTCGGCGTTGATGGCCGCGATCAGGTCATACCCGTCGTCGGGTTCCAGATCGGCCTCGGCGTCGATCGCGTGCAGTTGTTCCACCACTTTCCGCCGGCGTTCCATCTCCTCGGGCGTCGGGGGGGCTGGGTTCGGGCGCACCGTCAGTTCCACTCGCTCCCCTTCCGAGAGCTTGACCGGAGTGGTCGGGCGGAACACACCGTTCTCGTAAACGGCAGCGGTGGTGAGTGGGGTCATGGGAGCCTCCTCGCGGTCGGGTTCAGTATACCGTCCCGTCGGCACAACCGTTGCACCCGGCCCGGCCGCGTCGCCGGCAGAGTCCGTCCTATCTGGTAGACCGGCACGCGATTCGGTAATTGTTCACTATCCCCTCTCCGGGCCAGGACCGCACCCATGACCAGCCCTGCCCAGCCGAAGCCGAAATACTTGCCGTTCGGCAACGAGGCGGGGAACGGCACCCCGCGGCAGCCGGCCGCGCCGCCCGAACCCGCCGGCGGACCCGGACCCGCGCTCACCCCGCAAGACCTCTACCTGTTCAACGAGGGGAGCCACGTCCGGCTCTACGAGAAGCTCGGCAGCCACCCCGCCACCCGCGACGGCAAGAGCGGCTACCAGTTCGCCGTCTGGGCGCCCAACGCCGACTACGTCGCCGTCGTCGGCGACTTCAACGGCTGGGACAAGGGGGCCAACCGCCTCGCCCCCGTCGGCTCCAGCGGCGTCTGGGCCGGGTTCGTGCCGGGCGTCGGCAGCGGCACGATGTACAAGTACCACGTCGCCGCCCCGGGCGGGTTCGCCGCCGAGAAGACCGACCCGTTCGCGTTCCACTGTGAGATCGCGCCCAAGCACGCCGCCGTGACGTGGGACCTCGGCTACGACTGGCACGACGACGACTGGATGGCGGGCCGCGGCAAGAAGATCGCCCAGGACGCGCCGGTGAGCATCTACGAGGTCCACCTCGGGTCGTGGATGCGCGAGGCCGACCCGCCGTACCACTCGCTCAGCTACCGCGACGTGGCCCCGCGGCTCGCCGAGTACTGCAAGGACATGGGGTTCACCCACGTCGAGCTGATGCCGGTCACCGAGTACCCGTTCTTCGGGTCGTGGGGCTACCAGACCACCGGGTACTTCGCCGCCACCAGCCGGTTCGGCACCCCGCAAGACCTGATGGTCCTCATCGACACCCTCCACCAGGCCGGGGTGGGCGTCATCCTCGACTGGGTGCCGAGCCACTTCGCCACCGACGCGTGGGCGCTGGCGAAGTTCGACGGCACCGCCTGCTACGAGCACGCCGACCCGCGGCAGGGGTTCCACCCCGACTGGGGCAGCTTCATCTTCAACTACGGCCGCCACGAGGTCCGCAGCTTCCTCCTGTCCAGCGCCCTGTTCTGGCTCGACAAGTACCACATCGACGGCATCCGCGTCGATGCGGTGGCGTCGATGCTGTACCTGAACTACTCGCGTAAGGAAGGCGAGTGGACGCCCAACCGCTACGGCGGGCAGGAGAACATCGAGGCCATCGACTTCCTGCGGCGGTTCAACCAGGAGGTGTACCAGCACTACCCGGACGTGCAGACGATCGCGGAGGAGAGTACCAGTTGGGGCATGGTCAGCCGGCCGACCTACGCCGGCGGGCTGGGCTTCGGCTACAAGTGGGACATGGGCTGGATGCACGACACGCTGAAGTACATCGCGGAAGACCCGATCCACCGCAAGTACCACCAGAACGACCTGACGTTCCGCATGCTCTACGCCTACCACGAGAACTTCGTGCTGCCGCTCTCGCACGACGAGGTGGTCCACGGCAAGGGGCCGCTGTGGGACAAGTGCGCCGGCGACGAGTGGCAGAAGTACGCCGGGCTGCGGCTGCTGTTCGGGTACATGTGGGGCATGACCGGCAAGAAGCTGCTGTTCCAGGGCGGCGAGATCGCCCAGCGGCGCGAGTGGCGGCCGGACGAGAGCGTCGACTGGCACCTGCTGAACCACGCCCCGCACGAGGGCGTGCAGAGCTGGGTGCGCGACCTCAACCGCGCCTACGCGGCGGAGCCGGCGCTGCACGAGCTCGACAACCAGCCGGGCGGGTTCGACTGGATCGACTGCGCGGACGCGAACGCCAGCGTGCTCAGCTTCGTGCGCCGCGGCAAGACGGCCGACGACCTGATGGTGGTGGTGCTGAACTTCACGCCGGTGGTGCGGCCGGGCTACCGGGTGGGGGTGCCGAGCGCCGGGTACTGGAAGGAGATTCTGAACAGCGACGCGGGCGTCTACTGGGGCAGCAACGTCGGCAACAGCGGCGGCGTGTTCGCGGAGCCGTCGGCGATGCACGGGCAGCCGTTCTGCGTGACGGTGACGCTGCCGCCGCTCGGGGCGCTGTTCTTCAAGGGGCGCGGCTGACCCGCAGCGCGTCCCAACTCCGGAGGGCGGCGCGGGCCGCCGAGCGGGCGTAGTCGTGCTTCCGCGCGGCCGCCTGCTCGGGCGTCGCGCCGGGGCCGATGATGCCGATCCCGACCGGCTTGTGGTGCTTGAGTTGGAGTTCGACCAGGCTCTTGTGGACGACGTGGCCCATCACCTCGCCGTGCAGCGTCTCCCCCCGCTCGATGTACCCGAGCACGACGACGCAGTCGACGTCCGGGCGGGCCAGCAGCACCTCGACGAGGAGCGGGACTTCGTAGGCGCCGGGCACCCGCACGACCCGCCCGAGCGTGCCCCCGCCGGCCTCGACCTCCCGGCCGGCCTCCTCGACCATCACGTCCACGACCGCCTTCGCGAACTCGGCCGCCACGATCGCGCACCGCGGCTTGTCGCTCGTCATCGGTGACTACTCCCTACCCCTTCTTCTTCCCCTTCGCCGCCCCGGCGGGGGGCGTCGCCCCCTTGCGGACGCGCACCAGGAACCCGTCCAGGTCGAGCACCACGATCGCGTCGCCGTCGCCGGGGCGGGCCACGTCCGGGTGGAGGCGGTAGATCACCCGCCGGCCGTCCTTCTGGTCCTCCAGCAGTCCCGCCTGCCGCATCACCCCGAGGTGGTGCGACAGGTTCACCATCGGCACCCCCAGCAGCTCGGCCAGCCCGCCCACGTGCAGCGGGCCGTGCGCCAGCCGGTCGACGACCCGGACGCGGGTCGGCTCGGCCAGCGCGGCCAGCCGGGCCGCCACCTTCCGGGCGGCAGAGTATTCGGTCACAGGCTCGTCTCCGGGTGTACGCCGAACATTCACGGACGGAGTTTATACCCCGGACTGGTCCCGCGTGCGACCGAATTCCCGGTCGTTCTTCCGATTTAACGATTAGCGAGCCGCGCGGGCGAACACGTCGTCCAGCGCCGCCACCAGCACCGCCTCGACCGCCGCCAGCCCGGCGGCCCCGGGGTCGCGGCCCAGATGCGGCGCCAGGTGGACGCCGCCGTCCGGGTCGAACCCGACCTCGACGTTCTCCAGCACCACGCCCTCCGGCCGGTGGGCGGCGTACGACCACACCGCCCGCCGCACCGCCGCCGCCCGCGCCGCCGAGCCGGCCGAGCCCACCGCCGCCTCGTGCCGCACCACGCCGGCCAGCGCGTCGGCGGAAGCCGCGTGGCCGTCGCCGAACCGGCGGCAGGCGAACTTCACCAGGTCGTCGAGCACCGGCCGGCGGCGCGGGTGCGGGTCGGCCTTCGCCCGCCCCAGCCCCGCGGCCACGACGGCGGCGGCCGTCTCGGGCGCCGCCCGTTCCAGGTCGGCGAACGGGTCGGTGGTGCGGTTCAGCAACCGGTTGGCCTCGGCCTTCATCGCCGCGGCGCCGGGGCCGAGCGGGTCGCGGTGCGCCAGCAGGGCCGGGGCGGCGGGGTCGAGGAGGCGGGCGGCGTCGGCGGGGAAGTCGGTGCGGAGGAAGTGTTCGGCCAGCGGCACGGTCGCGGCGGCGGCGCCGACGGAGCCGGGGCCGTGCACCTCGCGGGCCTTCAGGACGCACTGGCGGAGGAGCTTCTCGGCGTCGGCGGTGCGGCCGAGGTCGGCGAGGCAGCCGGCGTAGCCGAACAGGAACGCGACGCGCTCCTTCTTCGCGGCCGGGTCGGCGGGGGCGACGTACTTGACGGCGTGCTGGAACTCGGTGGCGGCGCGCTTCACCTCGCCGGCGGCGTAGTGGAACCGGGCCATGTCGGCGTAGGCCAGCGCGAGCGGGTGCGACCCGGAGCCGTGGTCGCGCTTGGCGTCGCGGGCGGCCTTCACGACGACCGTCTCGGCCGCGTCGGCCATGCCGGTGCGGAGCAGGTGGATCGCGGCGACGAGGGCCGGCGACGGCGGCGGCTGACCGGGCAGGGGCATGGCGGCGTCCGCGGGCGGGGGACGGGTTACGGTCGATTATCCCGGACGGGGCGCGGGGAATCCAGGGGGGAATGGGGCTTCGCCGCTCGCGGCTCCGCGCCGCGGCGCGAAGCCGCAAGCGGCAACTCGCGTGGTTCCGTTGCCGCTTGCGGCTTCGCGCCGCGGCGCCGCAAGCGGCGGAACCCCCGATGCTCGCCGGTCGCCGGTTGTTCCGGTAACCTGAACCCGAGCATGATCGTCACCATCGACGGCCCCGCCGGGTCCGGCAAGAGCACCGCGGCCCGCGGCCTCGCCGCCCGCCTCGGGTTCGACTACCTCGACACCGGCGCCATGTTCCGCGCCGTCGGCCTCGCCCTCCGCGGCGCCGCCGACGCGGACGCCGTGCTCGCCGTCATCCACCTGGAGATGCCGCCGGGCCGGGTGCTCCTCGACGGCCGCGACGTGACCGACGACATCCGCACCCCCGAGGCGTCGCAGGCGGCCAGCCGCGTCGCGGTGGTGCCGGCGGTGCGGCGGTTCCTCGCCGCCGAGCAGCGCCGCATCGCGGGCGGGCGGAACATCGTGTGCGAGGGGCGCGACCAGGGCACCGCCGTGTTCCCCGACGCGGCGTGCAAGTTCTACCTCACCGCCGACCCGCACGCCCGCGCGGAGCGGCGCCACCGCGAACTCGTGGCGAAGGGCGAGGCGGTGGCGCTGGCCGACGTGCTGGCGCAGCAGCGGGAGCGCGACGCCCGCGACGCCGGCCGGGCCGACGCCCCCATGCGGCCGGCCGACGACGCCGTCCTGGTGGACACCACCGGCCTCACCGTTGACGCGGTCGTGGCCCGGCTGGAGGAGGTTGTTCGCAGATGCGCGACCGCCCGCCGCTGACGGCGCGGCTGTGGTACGACGCCGCCTTCCTGTCGTCGTTCACCGCCTTCACGTTCGGGTTCAGTTTCCGCCGCGCCGGCTGGGCGAACCTGCCGCGGCGCGGGCCGGTGCTCGTCGTGTCCAACCACCAGTCGGTCATCGACCCGCTGGTGGTGGGCCTCGGCTGCCGCCGCTACCTGTCGTTCCTGGCGCGGAGCACGCTGTTCCGGGTGCCGGGGTTCGGCCGGCTCATCCACAGCCTCGGGGCGGTGCCGATCGACCGGAGCATGGGGAAGGACGGCATCCAGAACGTCCTCGACGCGCTCGGCGCCGGCCGGGCCGTGCTGATGTTCCCCGAGGGCGAGCGCACCCGCACCGGCGAGGTGCAGCCGCTCAAGCCCGGCGTGTCGCTGCTGATCAAGCGGGTGACGTGCCCGATCGTGCCGGTGGGCGTGGCCGGGTGCTTCGAGGCGTGGAGCCGGTTCCGCCGCCTGCCGCGGGTCGCGCCGCTGGTGAGCGAGCCGCAGCCGGGCACGGTGGCGGTGTCGGTGGGGGCACCGATCGACCCGCGCCGCTACGCCGGTCGGCCGCGCGACGGCGTGGTCGCCGACCTCCACCGCGAGCTGGTCGCCCAGCACGCCGCGGCCGAGCAGCTGCGGCGGAAGTGACTCGCCCCCGGAGCCCACGGTGCGCGGGTTACCATCGTGGGTGGTTCGCCCCCTCACCCCGCGTGCTTCGCCGCGACCCTCTCCCCCGAGGGGAGAGGGTGGGCCTTGCCGGTGCCCGTCGTGGGCGGGCATGGCACCGCAGACGTAGGCAGGCGTTGCGTCGGCGCGTGGTTGCCCGCCCGTGATGAGTGCCGGTCGGCTCCCACCCTCTCCCCTCGGGGGAGAGGGTCGCGGCGAAGCACGCGGGGTGAGGGGGCGAACCACGAACGACGAGGACCAACAGCCACGCCCGCGCCGCCGACGGCGTGCAGGTCGGCCCCGACACGATCCGGCAGACGGACCTGTACGAAACCCACGCGCCCGGCGCAACCCTGAAAACGCCTCCGCCCGCCCGGTTGCCCGGGCGGGCGGCGCGTCGTCCGTCACGTCCCCGGCGCGTCAGTCGCCGCCGCCCGGCAGCATCGGCACCCGCGGCAGGCGCACGTCGCGCCCGCCGGTCGCGAACACCGGGCTCGCCGACACGCTGTACGTCTGCCGGTCCGGGTTCAACCGGTACGTCGCCCGGATGTCGGCCGACGCCCCGGTGCCGCGGATCACCTGGTCCCACGGCTGCACCACCAGCGGCAGCCGCGAATCCGGCCCGGCCGCCGACCCCATCGCCGACGTCGAGGTGCTCCCGGCCGTCCCCGCCGCGCCGCCGAACCCGCGGGTGCCGGTCGGCGCCGCCGCCCGGTCGTTCATCGCCGCCGTCCGCAGCGTCGTCACGTCCGGGTTCACCGGGGCCAGCTCCGTCCGGCTGCCGCCGTCCACGCGGACCTCGATCGGCGTCGCCGACCCGAGCGTCACGGGGATGAGGTCGAACGACTCCCGCGGCGTCCCCTTGAACCGCGTCACCCGCAGCGTCGCGGTGTCGCCGACCGACCGGCCGAACGCCGTCCGCGCCGTCACCCGGTACACGCCGCTGAACGCGCTCGCCGCCGTGTACGACTCGGCCCGGCCGTCGTCGCTCTGCTCGATCCGGTCGCCGGTCAGCACGCCGCCGCCGACCGTCCGCGGGCTGAGGGAGTTGCACACCGACCCGCCCGGCTCGGTCACCGTCAGGTCGAGGTCGGCCGGCCCCTGCCACGCCAGCTCGATCGTCAGGTCGCGCTGCGTCTGCTCGGTCGCCGCCCGGCGGAGGCCCGGGGCCGCGGTGCCGGCGGCGTCGAACCGGGCCAGGAACCGCGGCAGGATCTCGCGCACCCGGCCGTGGTAGTCCACGCCGTCGTTCTGGCCGAAGTCGCGCCGCAGCAGGCTGTTCGCGGCCCACTCCACCGTGTCCGGCGTCACGTTCCGCGCCTTCTCGGCGTAGGCCAGGGCGTTGGCGTAAACCGCCGGCTGGTCCGGGTCGCGGTCGGCGGCGCGGCGGCACAGCGCCACCGCCACGTCGTGGTTGCCCAGCTCCGCCTCGGCCTTCGCCGCCCGGATGTAGGCGCCCGGGTCGGCGGGGTCGAGGTCGATGCCCGACAGCGCCGCCCGCTCCACCTCTTCCGGCGAGCCGTTGGACATCTGCAGGGCGACGTGCAGCGCGCCGTGCGTCCACGTCTCGGTCGTCAGCCCCTTCCGCATGCCGGCCTTGAGCACCTCGGCGGCGTGGCCGTACTCGTCGAAGCCCATCAGGAAGTCGGCCGCGGCCACGATCAGCCCGGGGTCGGTTACGGTCCAGTCGACGGCCTGGTTCCACATCTTCTTCGGGTTCTTGTCGAGCGACTTCGCCAGCTGCGCGGGGTCGTTCTTCGGGTTGGTGATGCCCGACTTCGGGGCCGGCGGCGCCTTGGCCACGGCGTTCGGGGTGTTCGGCCCGATGACGACGACGGCCGGGTTGTTCCGCGGGGCCGCGGCCAGGCCGCCGGGACCCTTGTCGAGCTTGCTGCCGGCGTACGGGAGGTACTTGCCGGTGCCGCGCACGATCAGGGCGTGGGCCGGCGGGTAGTACCCGAGCGAGTTCTGGGCCTTCCCTTCCAGGAACGAG
>Ga0335394_10000679_pt1 | contig 36758 bp, 20 predicted proteins | sample MAT03_FD_205741 | JGI IMG/M metagenome (GOLD analysis project Ga0335394, IMG submission 205741) | Freshwater microbial communities from Lake Fryxell liftoff mats and glacier meltwater in Antarctica - MAT-03 (spades assembly) (version 2) ...
ACGCGATGACCGGCGGTACAATAAACGTAAACCCTACAATCAATACAATCTACACGGTAACAGGAACAGATGCTAACGGTTGTGTAAGTACCGGAACAGTTCAGGTGAGAGTATCGGGTTGTGCGGGGATTAGCGAATTGAACGGAGCCAATGCTGGGTTGATCATTTATCCGAATCCGAGCAACGGTGAATTTGTAGTACAAGCCAACTCTGAATTAAAAATGACATTGGTGAACGAACTCGGTCAATTGGTAAGAGTTATTTATTTATCGCCGGCAAACGGCTACAAAGTTTCTGTGAGCGATCTCGCAAAGGGTATTTATTTTGTAACCGGGCAAAAAGAAAATGTGCAGATCCACCAGAAGGTTCTGGTGACAAAATAGCCATGTTAAAATAAAATAATTTACCTAAGAAAACCTGCTTAGACAAGCAGGTTTTCTTATTGGTGTGACTGAGAATTGCTTGGTCATGGTCAATATTCAAACCACTATAAAGTCATTTTTTGCAGTTCAAGTTACACTTAACTCTTTATGAAAATCGCTTTTGTCGGCTACAGAAAACAGGAAAAATATTCTATTGGTTCTCCAAAAGATGAGGATAAAGTATTGCTTGAGCTTTTTACTTCTAAAGGATTGGATGTTGAACTAGTGATCTGGAATGATCCCGCTGTCGACTGGAGCTTGTATGACAAAGCTGTCATTAAATCTCCCTGGGATTACCATGAAAAATTTCCAGAGTTTATCGCATGGCTTAATAAGATGGAAACATTGAACATAGAACTCATGAATCCGAATGCTGTAATTCGCTGGAATAGTGATAAACATTATTTGAAAGAAATAGAAGATTCAGGTTTGCCGGTTATAGCTTCGCTGTTTTTTGAGAAAGATACACGTCCAGACTTGAACGATTTTTTTTCTAAACTCAATTCTGAGAAACTGGTCATTAAACCTTGTGTGAGTGCAAGTGCAAAACACACCCTGATCGTTATCAGGGAAACGGTTTCACAACGCCAGCAAGAGCTTCATAACTTTTTAAAAGAAGAAAGTTTTATGATACAACCTTTCGTAGAAGAGATCAGCGAAGGAGAGATCTCGCTCATTTTCCTGGGTTCAGAATACAGTCACAGCGTTATTAAACTACCAAAGGCAGGTGACTTCAGAGTGCAGCATTTTCATGGCGGCACCATTCTTATTTACGAACCCGATCAGGTGCTCATTGTTTCAGCTAAAAAATACATCGACGTTTATGCGTCCAATTGCCTGTATGCCCGCGTTGATGGTTTGTTCACCAAAGGTATTTTTCATTTGATAGAACTTGAATTGATAGAGCCTTATTTGTTTCTCGATACGAGTCCCGGTGCGTATGAAAGGTATTATGAGGCGCTGACAGGGAAATTAAAAAGGTAACAATCCAGTTTAAGAAATCAGTCACATTTTTTAACCACCTTATACTATTTAAGCTCTTTATCCGTTGTATATTTGTATTCTTGAAACTAACTTTTAAAATAATCTCATTTTGCCTACTCAGTTTATTTCTGTGCAATCTTTCATCCTGTAAAAAGGATAAATTAATTAAAGATTCCGGTGCGAAAGTTGAGTTCTCCCGCGATTCGGTTTTGTTTGATACGGTTTTTACCACCATTGGCTCTGCAACACAAAGCATCCGGGTGCGCAACAAGAACGCCCAACGCATTAATATTTCATCTATCCAACTATTAGGCGGCGCGGGGTCACAGTTTTTTATCAATGTGGACGGGGAGAAAGGAAACTCTTTCTCTGATATCGAGATCGCCGCAAACGACAGCCTTTATATTTTTATCCAGGTAAATATAAATCCAACTAATATTAATTCTCCGCTCATTGTAAGCGATGTGATCAATTTTACTATAAACGGCAACGAGCAAAAGGTTAACTTGGAAGCCTGGGGTCAGGATGCTTATTATCACCGACCCGATAGCGCCATTAAATTCAAAGATGGTTCTTATTTCCCTTATTCGGTTGCTAGCGCAGTTCCGGGTTCTTACAACCTTATAGGCGGCGAATATGTTTGGAAAAATGACAAGCCACATGTTGTTTACGGTTACCTCGTGGTTGACGAAGGACAGAAATTAAAAATCCTTGAGGGCACGCAGGTCTTTATGAATTACAAAGCTGGCATCTGGGTTTATGCAGGTGGACAAATACAGATACTCGGTAAAAAAGATAAAGAAGTTGTTTTCCAGGGAGCGCGCAGGGAGAAAAGGTACACCGATGATCCGGGACAGTGGGATAGGATCTGGATCAATGAAGGCAGCGACAATAACATTGTGGATTACGCCATTATTAAAAATGCATACATAGGTTTGCAATGTGAATTTGTGGGCGAAGATACCAACTACAGAAAAAAAGGTCAGGTAACCCTTACCAATACAAAAATTCAGAACATGAGCAAATGGGGCCTTTACTGCCTTTATTATAAAGTATTTGGATTTAATAATGTGATCAGCAATTGCCAGGAGCACAGCCTGAACATACAGCTGGGCGGAGGATATCTCTTTTCACACTGCACGTTTGTGAATTTCTGGACCAAGACGGCAAGGGATAAACCCGCCGTTAACATCAGCAATTACAACACTGAACAGATTATACCTATTAATTTCCACATGGCTAACTGCATTGTAGATGGTAGACTTGAAAATGAAGTGAATATGGATGTAAAATTAGATCCGCTGTTGCCCGCAGGAGCTGTATCCTATACCATTAGCAATAGCTGGCTAAAAACCAATACAGACCTACCCAATACAACAACTTATATCAACATCCGAAAGGGCGATAAAAATGCTTCCATTGATTTCAAAGACGTGTCAGCATATAACTTCGAGCCTCAGGCATCAGAGCAAAAGATTGTCAACTTTACGGGCACCATGGCGACTCAGAATGCTTCCCTTATAAACCCTGCGGAAGATATAAAGGCGAGACCCCGCAACACGACTAGTGTCACAGCAGGAGCCTACGAAACTAAATAGTATTGAATATTTGGATTTTTTTATTCTCTTCACAAGTTTCACTGATGTTATCCCGATTCTAAAAAAATAGGGTTCAATTTACTCTGCTTATTGGTCCGTTTATTTTTTAGAGTAGCGTTTACCCTGAGCGGAACTAGCAGCCTGAAAGCGTTCTGGCAGGCGTTCAGTGGGCGACGCAAATACCAATCACAGGAAGCCAAATTAAATATAATTTAGGCTAAAAGGTAAACTATATTAGGATTTGTTATTATAGGCTCCGTAGAAGTCTCGTGTTTATTAACTAACAAATCGTGGGAACTAATAAAAGCTCCATAGGAGCGACCTGATCTTCGCGATATTCTTCAAAATATTTATTGCTCTATACTAATGCAAGTATAAAATACGATCTATAAAAACAAAAAAGTCCCGATAAAAACCAGGACTTTTATTCAGTATAATAACAACTGATCTTAATCCAACTTAATCCAAACCACTGCCGATTTTTCCGTTTCCGGATCCGTATAAATGGTGGCGTATGATTTTCTATCTGGGCTGTAGGAAGAACTTGAAAACAGGCAAAAAGTAACGTCGTTTTTTTCTTTCGGTTTCTTAAACACATACTCTTTTTTAATTACGTCTCCTTTGTAAGTGTATTTCACAGCAGTAGCACCACTAATGGCTTTCACCATTTTAGTACTTTTTGCTTCTTCCGTTTCCACATTTTTCGGTAAATTATTAAACAACAAGTAACTGGCATTTTCTGTAGAAATAAAATCTATACCAAAGTACTGTTCATTGGCCAAACCTTTATCGTCGAAGCTATTCGCGGGACGAAATCCGGTCTTTATTTTATTGGCGTTAAAGGAAGCATGATCCCCACTTGTAAATGAAGAAAAAGGAATAGCGGAACTATTAACGATTTTTCCTTCCGGCGTTATGGTTAAAAGTCCAACATCATCTAAAAAGGTACCAGTTACAGCTCCATTGTTTTTTTTGATAGTTGTTTTCTGGAACATTAGTTCAAGATTACCGTTTTTATCCACAAATGTCCCTTGTATTGAACCGATATAGTCGTCCTTGTCCTTACTGCCGAGCTTTTCATAATAATCGTTTATTTTCGTAAAATCAGGACTATAAGGCTTTTCAAGGGCAAGAGTGGAAGGTTTGAAATTTTGAAAGACCAAGTTGAATTTCACTTCCATAAGTTTGTCATTTGATAGCTTAGACTCAGAAAGGTCACCTTTAATAATAATCATGTGAATTATTCCTTTAGAGCGATTGTATACGAATTCACTTTCTGGATGTTTGTAATAGCCCTCTATTCCCATTTCTTTTTGCTGAAATGTTGTTTTCCCTTTCGATAATTGCGAAATGTATAAACGCGAGTCATCTCCTCCCGATTTATCAGTGTTAAAGGCGTAAGTGCCAATTACCACATAGTCATCTTTATGAACGTAGGCGTTTAAAAACCGGGTGTATTCGTACTTGTCATTAGGCGCTGTATAATTAGCCTTATTAATTACTTTATGATAAGGGCTAAAGTGAAACACTTCAATCCTTTCCTTAGTTTCATGCGCCAGTGTATTATAGCGGATCATGGCGTAATAATCACTCTCAGGATCTTTAACGATGCGAATGTCTGGCATATCGAGTCCTGCAAATAAAATCGCGTAGCCATCTTTCATGCTGAATTTTTCCAGCTCTGCAATTTTCTCTTCAGATTTCAGTTTACCGGTTTTTCCGTCAATCACCAATCTTATCATGATCGGAATTTTGTCTGCCGCCTTTTGAAAAAACACAGCAACATCGCCATTGATTTCATAAATACCACTTATAATATGATAGCCCAATTTGTCATCAATCAACTTGGTGGGTAGTTTTCCAGAACCTATTTTTTTTCTTAGGGAGTCGTATAACACGACTTTTATACCTTCATTTTTTGTGAATTCAAGAAAACAAGTGTTCGTGTTTTTTAACTGAACAAGCTTACACCAGCCTTCGGGTTCGGGGAAGGAGCCGCTTTTGTCTTTCTTTTGGAAAATGAGTGAAAACTAATAATACTCATTACAAATAACAAGCCTTTTTTCATAATTCTTTACGTGGGGTTTATGCAGTAATAATAACAGTTTAATTTCAGTAAACAATGATTAAATTTATTTAAATCATTTAAACTTATTGATGCGTAGAACTTAGTAAAATGAAATCTCAAATGAGAGTGGGTAAAAAAAATACCATGCGCTTTAAGATTGCTGGGGGAAGAAAACGAAACGAATAGAAAGCGCGGCTAATGGTTGTTAGACAATTACATGGTTGTTTAGGCTCGCTTTGGTAGGTAGCTTTTGCCTGAGCAATAACATGCGTCACGCGCCGCATAATTGTAATCCTCCGCACGCGTTAGTTAAAAAAAGCAGAAACAGGAAATCAATTAAATAGCCAGCTACTGCTTAACCACTTTCATCACACCTATAACCCTATTATTGCTTTTTACTTCAGCGAAATACACTCCGTTTGCAATATGGGGAATCTGAATTGTCTCATTTCCGAACACATCATGTTGTTCAAAGATCAGCTCACCTAAAGTGCTGTAAAGACGTAATTCCGATTTCCCTAGAACGTTTACAGTGATCACAAAACTCCCGTTATTAGGATTAGGGTAAATGTTTATCTGCAAAGACGATTTATTATTTTTGTTAAGGCCAAGACATTCTTCTGCTACAACTTGATAAGCCGCTGTTGCAAAGCATCCATTTGCATCAGTACCAACAACGGAATGGGTGGCAGTAATGCCCGGCGCTAATGAGATGATATTGAACGTAGCTCCATTGCTCCAATTATAAATATTAGCTCCGGTGGCTGTTAATTGCACCGTTTCACCACTACAGATAGTGTCGGAACCACTGTTTAGGATGATTACGGAAGGCAAAGGGTTTACAACAATCTGGATAGTTGCTGAATTTTTACAGCCACTGGCATCTGTTCCGCTCACTGTATAACTGCTGGTGGAAGAAGGATAAAAAGAGCTGTTATTGGTAACGCCTCCAGACCAGGTATAAGTTGCTGCTCCGCTGCCGGATAGAGTTAACGAGCCACCTATGCAAATGGAAGAATTATCGGCATTCGCTGCAACAGGAGGGAGGGAGTTCACGAAAATAACCTGCGTAGCAGTGTTGATACAAGTGTTTACACCTGTGGCCGTTGCAGTAATTATCGCAGAGGCAGAGAGTGAATAGCTTGCAAGGTTTCCAATGGTTCCGTTACTCCATGTATAGGTGAGGGCACCACCAAACGCACTGAGATTTGCAATTGTGCCTGCGCACACCGTGAAGTTTCCGTTTATCGTTATGGCAGGTAAGGCATTTACGTGGATTGTGATTTGGGTAGAATTTATACAGCCATTGGCATTAGCACCCAACACACTATAGGTACTTACTGTTGTGGGGGAAACTACAAACGCCAAAGCATTCGTAGTCGCCATCCAGGTATAGGTGTTGGCGCCTGACGCCGTAAGTGTTTGAGTTAGTCCTGCACATGTGAGCGTGGTTCCGGAAATACTCAGGGATGGCAAAGCCTGTACAGACACCGTAGCAATAGCGGTATTGGAAGATGCACAGCCTGAAGCGCTGATCCCGCTCACTGCATAGGTGCTAGTGATGGCAGGTGAAACAGTTGCAAAGCCTGAAGAATAAATATAGGTTGCGGCACCGGAAGGGGTCAGTGTAAAAATATCTCCTGAACACACGGAACCGCTACTCAAAGTTACCGATGGCAAAGCGCTTACCGTTATAGATGCTGTTGCCGTGTTGGCCGAAGCACAACCTTGGGTATTGATACCAGTCACTGTATAAGTTGTACTGGAAGAAGGGCTTACTGTTGCGGTTCCTCCGGCAATAGAATACGTAGCTGCTCCAGATGGCAGGATGGTAAAAACAGATCCTGAACAAAGCGTTCCGCTGTTTACGCTAACCGTTGGATTGGCAACAACAATTACATTGGAAGTCCCCGAATTTGAAACACAGCCCAGGGAATTCGTTCCCGCAACTGTATATAGGGTAGTTGTGCCCGGACTCACAATGGCTGTGCCACTGGAATAAGTGTAGGTCAAAGAAACTCCCGTAGGTACAAGGGTAAACGATTGTCCAGCGCAGAGAGAACCGCTGTTTACGCTAATGCTTGGAGAGGTATTCACCGTAATGTTAGCGGTAGCCGTATTAGAAGAAAGGCAGCCTAATGAACTTGTACCAGTTACCGTATAAAACGTATTGGTGGCAGGACTCACTATGGCTGATCCTCCTGAATAAACATAGTTACTCGCACCTGAAGCGGCCAGTGTGAAATTCTTGCCAGAGCAAACGGTGCCGTTGGCAATACTCACGGTAGGCAGTGGCGCCACGGTAATAGTGGAGGTCGCAGAATTAACAGATGCACAACCTGCGGTGCTTGTGCCACTTACAAGAAAAACGGTATTGGTAGCAGGACTAACGGTTGCCGTACCACCGGAAATAACATAGGATGACGCACCAGAGGGTACAAGAGTGAAACTATTCCCAAAACAAATACTACCGTTATTGACAGTAATTGTTGGATTTGGACTTACTGTGACATTTGACGAAGCCGTATTGGACGTACAGCCGAGTGAATTTGTGCCTACTATTGCAAAGACGCTGGTTGTTGGAGGGCTTACAAACGCTGATCCACCAGAGTAGGTGTAACTTAAGGAACTGTTAGAAGGAACAAGAGAGAAACTTTGCCCTGCGCAGATTGAGCCGCTGTTAACCGTTATAGTTGGAGAAGATTCGACCGTAACACTTGCAACGGCAGTATTGGAAGAAAGACAACCCAAAGAGCTGGTGCCGCTAACTGCGTAAACGGTATTGCTTAATGGACTTACAACTGCCGATCCACCGGAATAGACATACATACTGGCACCAGTAGAAGCGATCGAAAAGCTTTTGCCTGAACAAATGGATCCGCTGTTTACGCTAATGGTCGGCAAGGGAGCTACAGTAATATTAGAAGTTGCAGTATTGGCGGATGTACAACCGGCCGTGCTGATGCCAGTTACAAGGTAAAGACTATTGGTAGGTGGACTAACGGTTGTTGATCCACCGGAAATTGTATAAGCAGATGCACCTGTTGGCACAAGCGTAAAAATAGTACCTGCGCATATGCTCCCGCTATTTACACTAATAGTTGGTGTCACAAAAACATTAACTGTTGCCGTTATGGGGGCTGAAATACAACCTCCCAGTGTGTTGGTACCGGTAACTGTATAAAATGTGTTGGTAAGCGGACTCACAATTGAGGCTCCTCCACTGTAGGTGTATGTGTCAGCTCCGGATGCATTGAGTGTAAAGGAGTTTCCTGAACAGATGGAACCACTGTTTACAGTTAACGTTGGAGAAGTTATCACCGAAACAGAAGCAATTGCTGTATTGGATGAAACACATCCCGCAGTGCTGGTGCCCGTGATAGAATAGGAGGTATTGGAAGATGGACTTACCGTAAAGGATCCTCCAGTGATTGTATAGCTTTGCGCGCCGCTTGGCGTGATCGTAAAATTAGAACCGGAACAAATGTTTCCACTGGTTATACTCACCGTCGGAGGACTTTCGAGTGCATAGGTAAATGTGGTTGTTGGCGGAATAGGAACGTTGTTAACGCTTATGATAGAACCACCTGTAGAAGGAATCAGGGCCAGGTTATTAAGAGAAGAAATATCCTGCATGGTGAAAAAATACCGAACAATATCTCCCGGAACTCCGGCATAAGTTATGCTGAAGCTCCAAACCCCATTGCTATAGGTACCTGAACTAAGACTACCCTGCGTACTGGCATACAATCCAAAATTACGTCTGTAAAACATACGCGGCGAAAGGGATCCGGAAGCAACTCCGGTAGCGTCGCTAATGTTTAGAGTTAATGTCCTGCCCGAGAGATCACAGGCAGGTGTTGTAAATCCGCTGATATTAATTGTAGGTATCTGCACATCAGCTTGTAAAAAAGTTCCTTCCCAAGCGCCAACATCTGGCGTGGTGGCATTACGTGTTGTTCCTGCATAATCCACTGTGAACCCTGCAATTGGTATGGCGGTGCCTTCAGCGAGGGTAGGAAGCGCAGGATCCATGCTTAGGAAATTGCTCATGCTTCCGTTGGTGGTAATAAAAGGTGGATTCTCTGAATACGATTGTGATTCACGCGGCGTCGCATAGGCTTTAAAATCAGCAAGCGTGGTAAAAGTGTTGACACCATCGTGGTAAATATACCTGTTGGAGGCAGGAGGTCCTGCATAAAAAATATTGTTATTAGACGTTGTAGAATAGTCTGATAGTGTGCTGTTCGGTTTACGAATGACTGTGGTTACCCCTGTGCCGGTGGAGACAGAAGTGTTTACTAAAATATTATTCCTCACCGTAATACTCGCCGAGGAAGGAAGAATCATGGCGGCGCTTCCGAAATTATCGGTAGAAGTACTTGCGGAATTAAGATATACAGTGTTGTAATAATATACATTGTTGATATTTGCTGATTGATCCACATAAATACCTACCAGACCATCGGAACGATTGGATTTGGTATTATTGAGGTCGCCGATCACATTATGGGTGACAGTATGTCCGTAGCTGGTAAGAAGATAAATACCTTGAACGGACCCTCTTCCAACATAGGTTAAGGAACCGATTTTATTGCGCTCTATCAGGGCACTGCTAACGCTTTCTAAACCAATGCCCGCTACTTTTTGAAAATTATAGGTAGCAGTTGCTGCCGCACCAGTAAAGGTATGAATAGCGTTCGCAGTAATTGTTGCCGATCCGCCTCTAACGTCAATAGCTGAAAAATTCATTGCGATGCTAGTTGTCGGAGGGGAAAAAACATTGCAAATCGTATTTCCGGAAATTGTTTTGGTAACCGAAAAACTACCAGCGGAAATCCCAACTCCCTCTGCAGTTGTAAAATTTCCAATAGAATTAAGTGAAATAGTCGAACTACCAGCAGTGCTTCCCCAGGAATGAGTGATCGCCTCCACTGAACGACCCGCGTAAATGTTTTCAATACTATTATTTGAAATCAATAATTTCGTGTGATCGCCACTTAGTATCCCATATAACGTTCCCTGTGAAGTGAAATTTGTAACTGTGTTTGAATTAACCGTACAAGTCGAAGAATAATGCGTTTCAATGATCCGGGCAGTTCTCGAATCAGGGGGGCCGATCGTATTCTGAAAAAGGTTACTGGAAATATTTACGAGAGCGGAAGAAGAATAATCATAGATCATAAAAATAGTCCCGTTGGAACCTGTAAAGGAGCATGAAGGAAAAACGTTGTTCACAATTTGAACAGTCGCAGAAGTGCTTCCATAACTATTTCGGATACCGTATACATCAATACTGTTAGTAGCGGCAACAGATAAAGTAATTGTATTCCCGTTTACACTTGTGCTTCCTCCGGTTGCAACACCAAGGTTGATCGCATGCAGATCGTTAGTAGGATCAATCCCGGTACCTGTATTATTCTTAATACTATTGTAGGAGATACTCAGCGAATATTGTGCTTTGGTGCGAATGCCGGATACATCGCTTCCCAGGCCGCCTCCAAAGTTAATAACCGTGTTGCCTGTAACTGCGGATGTTCCGCCAACATCGTTTTGTTTATCAGATAAGGTGTACGGACTAGTGGACTGATAACCCATTAAGGTAATACCGTTATGACAATTTTGAATGAGGTTAGAATAAAACTTGTTATAAGAATGCGTTCCTGCCGCAGAAGTTGGTAGGTAGGTTGTTACATTTTGTGTATAGCTGGCGCATACCGATTCTATAGCCCTTGAGCCGCCGGCATTTAAGCCTGCGCCCATACTCGCGTTAATACGGTTAAGCGTTACTACGCAATTTTTAATAGTGTTATACTGGCATCCGTTGCTCGTGCTCGCATTATACATGCCGTACCCAAACTCCATTGTTGAAGGATTACTTGTGTTAGGATCTAAAATGTTGATTCCGTCGATAGTAATATAATCAGCACCGATCAGCCACCATACCCCATCCTGAATAGCTGTCGTAGGTGTTCCTACTCCACCGGAATATGCCATTAATACAGGGTTGGCACCGCTACCATTTTTCTGAAAAATGATTGTGTTAGCTGCTGAAGCTCCGGGTACATTAAAAAGCTTTAGGCCTCCTACGGCAACTGTTTCTGTGTAGCCGGCATTCACGCAAATCGTAACTGGTCCCGCCACGCCCATTACATTCAGAGTATTAATGGCCGCGGCCATATTCGGAAAATCGAGAGGTACTGTAAAAGATCCGGCAATCTGAGCCTGAGTTTTAAATGTAAATGCTATGAGAATCGAAAGGATTCCCAGTTGAAGAGTTCGTTTCATTGGATAAATTGAGGAGCGAATTTACGCAATCGGTTTAAATGTAATTGATCTTTTATGCCAGAAAGAGATCTTTTAACACTCTGGCAAACACACTTGCGTTCACCCGTGCTAAATTCCATTTTTTAATTCTCAAACAATCCTTAACTTTAAGCCTAAATTTCTCATTTTCAATTCTTAATTAAAAAATATGTCAACACCACCAGAAGGACGCCAGATTATTTTCAGTATGGTAAATGTGTCCAAGATACATCCACCCCAAAAACAAGTTTTAAAAGATATTTATATTTCATTTTATTATGGCGCCAAAATAGGCGTGCTCGGTCTTAACGGTTCGGGTAAGTCTTCGTTACTCCGCATTATCGCGGGAATGGATAAGGATTACATCGGCGAAGTTCACCAGTCGCCCGGCTACTCCATTGGAATGCTGGAGCAGGAACCAAAGCTTGACGAAACCAAAACTGTTATTGAAATCGTTCGTGAAGGCGTTCAAAAATACGTAGACATTCTAAATGAATACGAAGAAGTGAACAACAAATTCGGTGACGAAGAAATTCTGAACGATCCTGATAAAATGGATAAGTTAATTAACCGCCAGGCGCAGTTACAAGAGTTGATCGATCAACATGATTTATGGAACTTAGATAGTCGTTTAGAGCGTTCTATGGACGCACTACGTTGTCCGGAGTCGGGCGCGCAGGTTAAAGTATTATCAGGTGGTGAGCGCCGTCGCGTTGCCTTGTGCCGTTTGTTACTACAGGAACCTGATATCTTATTATTAGATGAGCCTACCAATCACTTAGATGCGGAAAGCGTTGACTGGTTAGAGCAACATTTACAACTATACAAAGGAACGATCATTGCAGTGACCCACGACAGATATTTCTTAGATAACGTTGCAGGATGGATTCTTGAATTAGACAGGGGAGAAGGTATTCCCTGGAAAGGCAATTACAGCAGCTGGTTAGAGCAAAAAGGTGCACGTTTAAAACAGGAAGAAAAAACAGAGAGCAAACGTCAGAAAACCTTAGCGCGGGAGTTGGATTGGATTCGCCAGGGTGTTAAAGGACGTGGTGTGAAGCAAAAAGCTCGTTTGAATAACTACGAAAAAATGATGGGCGAGGACATAAAGAGCAAAGAAGATAACTTGGAGATCTTTATTCCGAACGGTCCGCGTCTTGGCAACGAAGTTATTGATGCGAATGAAGTATCTAAAGGATTCGGCAACCGTTTGTTATACGAAGGATTGAATTTTAAATTACCACCAGCGGGAATTGTAGGAATCATTGGGCCTAACGGTGCGGGCAAAACCACTTTGTTCCGCATGATTATGGGCGAAGAGCAGCCTAATACGGGGGATTTTAAAGTAGGCCCAACGGTGAAGATCAGTTATGTGGATCAAAATCACAAAGAACTCGAAGCTAACAAAACAGTTTATGACGTGATCAGCGGAGGCCTTGAAAATTTAATGCTCGGCGGAAAGTCAATGAATTCAAGAGCTTATATTTCCCGCTTCAACTTTAACGGCAGCGACCAGGGCAAAAAAGTAAGTGTGCTTTCAGGTGGAGAACGAAACCGTTTACACCTTGCAATGGCATTAAAAGAAGAAGGAAACGTTTTGTTACTGGATGAGCCGACGAATGACCTGGACGTGAATACACTCCGGGCATTAGAAGAAGGTCTTGAAAACTTTGCAGGCTGTGCGGTGATTATTAGTCACGACCGGTGGTTCTTAGACCGTGTTTGTACACACATCCTGGCTTTTGAAGGCGATAGCAGCGTGTATTATTTTGAAGGCGGTTACAGTGAATACGAAGAGAACCGCAAAAAACGTCTTGGAAATGTGGAACCGAAAAGACCGCGTTACAAAAAGTTGGCGGTATAAGATTTGCATGTTTCTTTAGAAAAAATTAATGTATATATTTAGACAAATTAAATTATAAGATATGATCCACTTCCATTCCTCTAAAATTTTAATTCCTGTAGATTTCAGTGAAACTTCTTTGTTAGCTATCAAGCATGGTGCCTTCATTGCGCAGTTTACAAAATCGGAGCTTTACCTTTTGCACGTCGTAAACACACCCGGCATCTCACAGAACATGTTTGTTCCTACCATAAGCATCGAAGATAATAGCGGTATTGAAAAGAAGGCGCTTGCAAAACTTACAGAAGTAGCTGGGGACGTCACTACAGAGTACAAAATCACTCCAAAATGCATTGTAAAAATCGGGAATCCAAGTACCGAAGTCACAAGCATTGCAAAAGAAATTGGAGCTTCATTAATCGTTATGGGTACGCATGGTTACTCGGCGTTTGAAGAACTAGTGATTGGAAGTGTAGCCTTAAAAGTAATTACAAAAGCTCCTTGTCCAACAATGGCAATGAGTAATGCCGCCACCCACAAAGGGTACAATAAAATTATAATGCCAATCGACGGAACGGTTAACTCCCGTCAAAAAGTGCATTATACTATTGAAATGGCCAAAAAATTTGATGCTACGGTGTGTGCCGTTGGTGTTTTGACAGCCAATGAAGAAAATGAATTTGCGGGCATGGAAGTGATTCTGAGTCAGATTAAAAAAATAGCGGACGAGCATGGGGTTAAAATCCAAACAGAAATTTTAAAAGATGTAAAAAACAGGGCAACCGCTACAGTTAATTACAGCGAGAAGAATGGTGCAGACCTTATTACCATTATGACTGATCAGGATGCTGAATTAAGCGGTTTCTTTTTAGGGCCTTATTCACAACAGGTTATTCACCTGAGTAAAGTTCCAGTTATCGCAATTAAACCCGAAGATCTTTTTGTGGACGGCACCAACTTTCCTATATCTGGAGGAATTTAATTTTTTATAAATCAGTATTAGTAAACCTTCCTGAATCATGAAGATTTATTTTTTTACGATGCAAATTTAAACTACACTCTTTCCTTGTTACAACCGGGCAATGTTAACGTATTGACGCTTCATATACTTGTTATCTCAACAGTCTAAAACACTTCTCCACTCAACTCGAAGTGGCGTTCAAACAATCATTTAGGAGCATGGCTAAAAAGTCGGAGTGGTGGTTTAAACAAGCTCAACCACCAGAATGGGGCCGCTGGGCCGATAGCTATCGGCTTGTCGAAGCGCCCCGTCTCAATGTCACACTCACGGAGTCGAAGTCTCGGTTCGACATTTTAATCCGTGCCCGACTACCTTTAAATAACTTCTCGTCCGCTTATTTACCAATTAATTATCTGCAAAAGCCGTGCATCCGATAGCTATTGGATCTACGTCACCATAATGAGCACCATACAATTCACAAATTGTTAAAAAATCAAACCTTCTATAAAGCATTATTTCAGCACATAGAGTAAATTTGTAGTCTTAAATTCTAATTCTTAAAAATGCAACCTCAACCTGAACATATTACCTGCCTGATCATTGGATCTGGTCCTGCTGGCTACACAGCCGCAATTTACGCTGCACGCGCTGATCTTAAGCCAGTGCTGTATACCGGATTAACTCCCGGAGGTCAGTTAACCGAAACTACCGAAGTTGATAATTTTCCCGGTTACCCGAAAGGAATTACCGGACCGATCCTTATGGACGATCTTAAAGCACAAGCTGAGCGTTTTGGAACACAAGTGCGTTTTGGCCTAGTAACCAAAGCTGATCTTAATGCAAGTCCAAAGCGTATTTGGGTCGATGAGACCACTGAAATTACAGCAGATACCGTAATTATTTCTACTGGCGCAAGCGCTAAATGGCTGGGACTTGCGAACGAAACACGTTTGCGCATGAATGCTGGTGGCGTTAGTGCCTGCGCAGTTTGTGACGGATTCTTTTTTAAAGGTCAGGAAGTAGCCATTGTTGGAGCAGGGGATACCGCTGCCGAAGAAGCTACCTATTTATCTAAGCTTTGTAAAAAAGTGTTTATGATTGTACGTAAAGGTGAAGGTGAAATGCGTGCCAGTAAAGCAATGCAACACCGTGTTTCCAATACAGCGAACATTGAGGTGCTTTGGGATTCTGAAACAGTTGACGTACTTGGCAAAGAAACGGTGGAAGGTGTAGTTGTGAAAAATAATAAAACGGGTGAATTAAAAACACTAAACGTTACAGGATTCTTTGTAGCAATCGGACATAAACCAAATACAAATATCTTCAAAGGTCAGTTAACCATGGACGAATTAGGTTACTTGCAAATAATTCCAGGAAGCTCTAAAACAAACATTGAAGGCGTATTTGCCGTAGGCGACTGCGCTGATAAAACATACCGCCAGGCTGTAACAGCAGCTGGTAGCGGGTGCATGGGCGCATTAGATGCAGAACGGTACCTTGCTGGAATTGAAGTTCTGTAGATTTTTATTGCAGGTTATTACCTTGAGGAAGTTCATTTTTTCTACGACCTTTTATTAGATTAAATTCCTTTGAAATAGAAAAATAGATTCCATTAAAACTGGATTGTACAGTATGATAGTATATGAGTTGACCCGCCGAACCTGTGTGAGTAATTGTAAGACTGCTGTGTAAAGCATAATCGAACTTATTAAGTTTTAACAAGTAATTAACCCGTAAAGCGCAAATGTTATTATTTAATATGTTCTGAAGTTTGTATTCCAACCGTCCGCTAATGGATAAAATACATAAATCCTTCAGGATTCTTTTTGGCCGTTTAACTAAAAAATACTAGTATTGGATTGCTAAGAACACAAACCAGTAAACTGCCTACAGAGCCTAATTCAATTGCTTCATGCTTAATTTTTTCAATAAGATCAGTCCTACTTCCTTTTTTGTTGGTGCTGCGCTTGTTTGCGAAATTTTATTTTTCTGGGCAACACCGGCATTGCAGGCTCCTGATGAATTCAACCATTTTTACAGGGCCTACCAGGTTTCGGAAGGTTATATTTTACCGCAGCAGATAGATAAAAGATTGGGCGGACAAATTCCTTATGATATTTCTGATTTTGTTGCGCCTTTTAAAATGGCAAGCTGGGTGCGTGAATACAGGCCGCCACGCAACGGACATTCCGATTCTTTTAAGCAAGAAGTTTCTAAGGCTTCTGTTTTCTGGGACTTTCCAAATACCGCCTACTATTCACCCGTATCTTATCTTCCGCAGGCATTCGTTATTTCCATTTTAAGGCTTTTTAATGCACCGGCATCCGTTATTTATTATGGTGGAAGAATTTTTGGATTTATTATTAGTCTGCTTGTCTTGTTGTACGCCATCCGCATCATTCCTGTATATAAATGGTTGTTTACCGTGTTGCTTTTGCTGCCCATGAATCTTTTTATTCTTAATTCATTCAGCGCAGATAACGTAACGAATATTCTCGCCATTTTATTTATTGCACTTGTTTTTAAAATGACGTTTACTGAAAACAAGATCGCGCATAAAACAATTTATGCCTTGGCTGCAATAGCTGTTTTACTTGCCCTTGCCAAGCTTGTTTATATTGGGCTTATCTTATTAGTTTTAATTATTCCCGCCCATAAATTTAAATCGCGGAGTCAACAGTTGATTTGCGTTTTAGGGGTTTTTATTATTTCATTTAGTGTTACTTCCCTTTGGTCTTCTGTTGTTACAGATCATTACCTGAATTACGAAAGCTATAATTCTAACTACCGCGATGCCGCCACGATTGTTCCCAAGGCCAGTTATCATGAGCAGAAGGCTTACATTCTAGATCACCCGGCGTATTTTCCCCGAGTGGTTGTAAAAAGTATTTTTAACCCTAAGCAGACTTATTTAGCGGGCTACGTGGGCAACTTCGGTGCTTTTTTAGATGTGCCCATGCCTTTGTGGATCATTATTCTTGCCTATGTCGTTATTCTATTTGTTGCTCTAGCTGAAAAAAATGACTTCTCATTTTCCATCGTTCAAAAACTTATTATGCTTTGCGCTGTTTTTACCTGTTTGGTTTTATTACTTCTTTCGCAGCATCTTACCTGGGATGCAGTGGGGAAAGGCAGGGTAGACCTGATACAGGGAAGATACCTTGTACCTTTATTTCCATTGTTGTTTATTCTCCCAGGCAATTTAGTGCGTGTGCGAATGAATGTTTCTTATGGTGTTATTCCACTGATTCTTCTACTTAACACACTTTCGGTTTGGCTTTTATATGAGCGTTACATTTATGAACCTTATAATGCAATCACAACTTTTACATGTGATGTGGAAGAAATGGATGAATGGGGAAATTTTAAAACATCTTCGCCTTCTGCGATTTTGCAAGGTTGCAGGAACCAAAGTGATTTTGAGAAAAGAAACGGTAATTTTTCTGCACTCGTTTCTCCGAAATGTCCTTACAGTTTTACTTACAGGTTTAAAGGATTAAAACAAGGTGAGATGGTAGACATAAGCTTGTGGAAAAAGGGAGATGCGGCACTGGCGATGACAGGAAGCGGGAAAAACTGCGAGCCTTACTACAATGAATTTAACGACGCGCATTACACGGACAGGAAGGGTTGGACAAATATGCACGGAATTCTTGTAGTCCCACAAGCCTGCGATACCATAGACATTGGATTTTTTATTGGCAGTAAAAAGGATACGATTGCTTATATAGACGATCTTACTTTTACCATTAAAAGAAAAAAATGAGTATGGCGATAAAGGATATCCGTTTTGTTTCGGTTCTTAAAACATATCGCACCTTTGGAGCACTTTGCAGAATAAATCCCGTTTCTTTTTTTGTGGTAGCCGCGCTTTTACTAGGCGCTGTGTATTTTGTGGTTCGTCCGCCAATGCAATCACCTGATGAATTTAACCACTTTGCGCGTGCATACCAGATTTCAGAGGGTAAATTTTTGCCCGAAAAAAAAGATCAGCGGCTTGGTGGTGAAGTGCCGATTTGTTTTAATGAGTTTATGTCGCTTTACATGCCGGCTACTTTTATTCCAAATTTTAAGTTCACGCATAAGGACATTGAGGCGGGCTTTGATATTAGGTTTTCAGATAAACAAAAAGTTTTTAGAGATTTTCCGAATACAAGTTACTACTCGCCGGTATCATATATACCTCAATCGGCGGCACTTTTTGTATTGCGGCAATTTAATTGTTCTGTGGGGCTCATGTATCATGCATCACGGCTTTTTGTATTCTTTGTGTGGGTATTCGCAATGCTCTTTGTGATCAAGACGCTTCCGATCTATAAATGGCTTTTTGTAATGATTCTTCTTATACCCATGAATTTATATCTCCTCAGCTCCTTCACCGCAGATACGGTTACCAATATTTTATCATTTATTTTTATTGCAATCGTACTCAAACATACTTTCTCTATGAAGCAATTAACAGGCCGTGAGTTTTTTCTTCTCTTTTTACTGAGCGTTTTACTTGCGCTTAGCAAAACAATCTACGTAGGGTTGCTCGCCCTTTTATTGATCATTCCGGCAACCGCTTTTAAATCCACATTTCATAAATACGCGCTCCTGGGCCTCATTGTTATTTCATCCTTTTTAGCAGTATTTATTTGGTCGGAAACGATAATGACTTATTTTATTTCTTTTGATGATTACAATCCGAAGTATAGAATTTACGCCACCTTGCACGAGGGTGTTGATTATCACAAACAGAAAGCGCATTTGATCGCTAACGGTTCACATATTTTTACGGTCCTCTACAATACAGGGTTTAATACAGCAGACTTTTATCTTTCAAGTTATATAGGCCGCTTTGGAACTTATATGGATGCCCTTGTGCCTTCCTGGTTCGTTAAATGCGCTTACATTTTTATTATTTTTGTTGCGCTTACAGAAAAAAATTATGAGACCCTCTCCTGGTCTAAAAAAATGATTCTTTTTTTTACGGCAATCCTTACATTTTGCCTTATTATCCTGTCGCAACATTTGATCTGGAATAGCGTTGGCAGAGACATTGCCGATTCTATACAAGGCCGTTATCTCGTGCCCGTGTTGCCTTTGGTGTTTATGCTTTTTAATGTACGCTGGTCCTGGATAAAATTAAATGTAAGCCCCATCGTCATAGCCTTTGTTCTTCTCTCCAATGCGTTTGTGTGTCACACTTTATATCTTAGATTTTTTAAAGAGAATTACACAAGTAAAACCGAAATCGCCTGTGGTGCCGAAGAGGTAAATAACGCGGGCTATTTTAAAACGTCAGAATCTTTAGTTTTACTTGCCGGAGGAAATAAACAAAGTACTACTGTCCATCGGAATGGTAAGTGTTCCATTATGCTTCCGCCGGACTCCTCCCGATCTGCTGTTTATACTTTTAAGGATCTTCGTTTAGGCGATCTTGTGGAAATTTATGCATGGCAGAAAGGAGATCAGGGAGAAATTGTTGTAGAGGGTAAAGGCTTGAACTGTGAGGCCTTCCATTTTGTGAATAAAGATATTCAATTAACCGAAAAAAATGGTTGGAAAAAAATGCAAATGATTTTCCCGATGTTTGTAAACTGCGATTCTTCAGAGGTTAAGTTTTATGTTCAGAATCTAACGCGTGATACCATTTATTTTGACGACCTGAAGTACTCTGTGAAAAAATTTAATTGAAATTCACTAAGTTAAGTTTAAGAAAATTATAAAAAGAAAAAGGACTTGCCCTTAAATATGATGAAGCGGTTAAATAAAATAGACCCCGCGTTTTTTTTTGCCTTTGCCGCCATATTGCTCGGCTGCGTATATTATTGTGTTCGTCCGCCAATGCAATCGCCAGACGAATTCAATCATTTCTTAAGAGCTTACCAGATCTCGGAAGGTGAGTTTTTGCCGGAAAAAAAAGACAAACGCGTGGGAGGAGAAATGCCGGTTTGCTTAAAAGATTTTATGGTACTGTACCGCGCCAGTTCTAACGTAGAAGGATACAAGATAGACAGCAAGGAAATTTTTGCAGGATTTAAAACGGAATTCTCTACGAAAGAAAGGGAATTTATGGATTTCCCAAATACAAGCTATTATTCGCCCGTATCTTATTTACCGCAGGCAGTGTCGTTATTTGTGCTAAGGCAGCTTCATGTTTCGGTAGGACTTTTATACCATGGCTCAAGGCTGTTTACTTTTCTAGTGTGGGTATTAAGCATGTTTTTTGTGATCAGACTGATCCCCATTTACAAATGGCTTTTTACGTTTCTACTTTTGTTGCCTATGAGTTTGTACATCGGCGTGTCCTATAGTGCCGACACTGTAACAAATATATTTTCCCTTTTACTTATTGCTTTTATTCTTAAAATAGCCTTCCAAGATCTAAAAATAAAAGTAAGCCATCTGCTCATCTTAGCTTTGCTCGCAATTTTACTGGCCTTTACCAAGATCATTTATATTGCATTACTCCCCATGTTATTTATAATTCCAAACCAGAATTTTAATTCAAAGCGGTATAAGTACATTGCCATAGCCCAAATTTCTCTGGTGGCCATTGTTGTGGCAATGCTATGGTCGAATGTTATTATGCAGTATTACCTTCCTTTTGCAGAGTATAACGAAGACTTTAGAGTACATACGACACTGCATCATGAAGCCCATTATTATTCGCAGAAAGCGCACATCTTATCACACAAGATCCATTTTTTACAAGTGCTTTACACCAGTGTGGTGCACGATCCTGTGTTTTATTTAAGAAGTTATGTGGGACATTTTGGAACTTATCTGGACTTCGCGTTGCCGCACTGGTTAGTTCTTGCAACATTTGTCATTATTGCTTTTTTGGCTCTTACTGAGCATACGAAAGTAAATTTATCTTTTAGCACAAAGATGATTTTACTTTTCACAGCACTTCTAACTTATACCTTATTAATTTTGTCACAGTATTTAACTTGGAATGCCGTAGCATCAAATTATACGGGACCTTTGCAGGGCAGGTACCTTGTACCTATTCTTCCTTTATTGTATTTCTTGTTTAATAATTCGTGGTCGAAGATAAAATGCAATCCAGCCCTTGTTATTCTATTTTCTCTTTTACTCATGCATTTGTTTGCTTGTATGTTTATTTGCAAAAGATATTTTAAGGAGACTTATGTTTCTAAATTAGAGTTTACTTGTGGGATGGAAGATGCCGACGATCATGGCTTTTTAAAAACATCAGATCCGCAGATTACTTTAGATGGCGGACACAAAAGGACAGAGCGAGAACACAGAACCGGAAATTATGCGCTGGCACTTCCTGATTCTTCTTATTCTGCACTGTATAAAGTCGAGAACCTACAACAAGGTGATTTGGTTGAAATTGAAGCCTGGGAAAAGGGAAAAGGTGGTGAAATTATTCTTCGAGGAGAGGGAGTAAATTGCAAAGATTATTATTTTCCTTGCAGAGATATTCTGCTAAAAGAAAAGACCGGCTGGCAAAAAATCCACATGATCTTTTCCGTTTATGTAAATTGTGAACCTTCAAAGTTTAAGATCTATGTTCATAATCTTACCACAGACACAATTTATTTCGATGACCTTAGGTATTCGATAAAGAAATTTCGCTAAAGTAAAAGTTGGAATGTTAGAGCCTATGCAAATAAACTATCACCCGTGGTCTTTCCTTAAATCAGTTACGTCTAATTTATAGACACAGTCTTCACAAAAGTGATCGGTTTCTCCCTAAATTAACTATATTTGTTTGCACCCTACAACCAGTTGTATATATGAAGAAACTTCTACTTGTTTTAGCAGTATTGTGCTTTGCACGCTTAAATTCTCAGGATTTTCTTGGACTACAAAGTAGTAACTATGCAGGTGTAAACGGAGCCATTAGTAATCCCGCAAATATTGTGGATAATCGTTTTGTTGTGGACATTGCCCTCGTAGGTCTGCACGCTACCATTGATAACAATTACATGGGCCTTAGAAGAGGTGCAGGTCTGACAAATTTCAATTGGAAAAAGAGAGATTCTTCCATCATCGTTCTGAATAACGGAAAACCGAAAGCTTTTTTTGTTTCAAACCGACTCGTACTGCCGTCCTTTTTGATCACTCTGAATAGAAAAAACGCAATTGCATTTAATTGGAGTGTTCGCAATTACATAAATGTGGATGGCGTTTCGCAGGACCTTGCTAACCTTTTGTTTAATGATCTGTCTATTCCAACGCTCTTAAATAAACGCCTTACGAATAAAAATTTAAGCATTCAACAAATGTCCTGGGCAGAGTACGGCTTATCGTACGCACGTGTTGTAAAGCTTGACGGGCCTCATTTTTTCAAAGCAGGCCTCACTGTTAAATTGTTACAAGGCCTGGAGGCTGCTTATTTTTATGTAAGGAATTTAGATTATCTGGTAAGTACAAAAGACACGCTTAGTTTTTTCAAAACTGAAGTAGCTTACGGACATTCTGATAACCTTAATTTTAGTGGAAATAATCCCTCCAGTGTTTACAAATTCACTTCTTCACCCGGCTTTGGTCTCGACATTGGGGCTGTTTATGAATGGCGTCCTAACTTTAACCTGTTTCAATACGAGATGGATGGTGTTTCAGGGTTGTACCGACGCGACAAAAATAAGTACAAGTTAAAAGCAAGTCTCGCCATCAATGATATTGGAGGCATTCGTTTTAAAAAAGGTGCTTTGAGCAATGATTTTGTGGCCGATGTAACCCGCTTCAATATCGGTGTGTTTCAGCAGGCAGATAATATTACAGAATTTGATTCCACTATAAAGGCGCATCCAAACGAGTTTCAGGCTAAGGCAGACAAGCGACATTTCACCATGCGTCTTCCAATGTCAATAAATGCTCAGGTCGATTATAACATCTGGAAGCCGTTCTATGTAAATTTAACGGCCAACTTTAGTAATTTTTTCAAGAACCGCGAATCTAAGGTTTATGATTATACTACCATCAGCATTACACCAAGGGTGGAAGATAAATGGTTTGGGCTTGGAATTCCCTTGTCCTATAATAGTTTGTCCGGCAGAAGAGGCGATTATCTGCATGCAGGGGCAATGTTACGTATGGGACCACTCGTGCTTGGTTCAAACAATGTTTTAAATTACGTTACCGGGGATATTTTTGGCGCAAATTTTTATTTCTTACTTAAAATTCCTATTCCTTATGGGATTAAAAAGGACAGCGATCATGATGGCATTAGTAATAAAAAAGATAAATGCAGGAACGTACCTGGCGTTTGGGAATTTATGGGCTGTCCTGATAAGGATGGCGACCACGTTCCGGATTCTGATGACCGTTGTCCGGATGTTGCCGGCCTAAAACAATTGCTGGGCTGTCCTGACAGAGATAGTGATGGTATTGCAGACAAAGATGATATGTGCCCGGATACCGCTGGTACATCTGAATTTAAAGGTTGCCCTGACTCTGATGGTGATAAGATCATTGACCGCCTCGATGAGTGTCCTTTTGATGCAGGTCTTTCTGAGTTCAACGGTTGTCCTGATAAAGATGCTGATGGCACGCCAGATAAGCGCGATGACTGCCCGGATGTATTTGGTCCTCGCGAATACAAAGGCTGTCCTGATAAGGATGCTGACGGAACGATTGATAAAAATGATCAGTGTCCTGAACAATCCGGTCCGAAAGAAAACAAAGGTTGCCCGTGGACTGACGTTGATAAAGACGGCGTTTTGGATAAGGACGATAACTGTCCGCAGGTTGCCGGATTGGTGGAACTCAAAGGATGCCCTCCGGTTAAACCATCCGTGTCAGATCCAGTGCCGCAGGAAGTACCCATGAAAGCAGCCGAGAAAAAAATAATTGAGAAAGCGTTCGCAAGTCTTGAGTTTGCTACCGGCAAGGATATTATTAAACCGAAATCATTACCGGCCTTAAATGGACTTGCTAAACTCATGATAGCGCATACTACGGACTGGAAATTAAAACTTGCCGGTCACACCGACAATCAGGGCGACGCAGAGAAAAATCTTCAACTCTCAGAGAAACGTACTTTAGCGGTAAAAAATTACCTCGTTAAAAAAGGTGTGAAAGAAGAGCAGTTGATCACCGAATGGTATGGACAAACCATGCCTATTGACGATAACGCTACGCCTAAAGGACGCCAAAAAAACCGCAGGGTTGAAATGAAGATCTTACTAAAAGAGTAAGATACTAATTACTTCTTTTTTAATTAACGTGACTCTCTGAAAAAATATCTTGTGCAGAGGGATTCGTATCCATTGTAAGTTCTATAGTTGTAGAATTGTTCATTTTTATTTTTTTGAATGTAATTGCGAAAAGATGTGCGTCACCCTTCAAGGTTATGGCGATCTAACTTTTCTCTACTTCGTTTTTTCCAAGGAGTTCACCCACTTTATCAATGAGGTCATTCATTTCAAAAGGTTTGGAGAGAATGGCATTTGCGCGTACCGAACTGCTTTCTAAAACGTCTTTATCCATTCCTGTAACAAGAATGATAGGGGTTTCTTCCAGCTCTTTGTGATTGCGAATATACTCTACAATGTCAAGTCCGCCTGTAAACGGAAGCATCACATCTGAAATTACAAGGTCAATAGCACCCGTATCCAGCACGATGAGCGAACTTTTTAAGTCGCTGGTTTGGATTACCTGGTAACCTTCTTCTTTTAATGATCTTGAGATCATGTTGGAAATAAATTCTTCGTCTTCGATCAATAAAATTGTAAGCGCGTCGTCGTTCATTTGTTTGTGATTTATAAGGGTTAAAAAGGCTGACCAATGAGTCGGCCCGGTACATTTTATTTTCTTACTAATTTGTGGAATTTATTTCCCGTATTTAAATATGTGGAAATAAATGGAGAGGTCTGCCGTTGAAATGTCTATAGGTATTTTTGACCGAAATCCATTTTACATTTCACGTAGAAATCTCCGCAAAAGCCTACCGGGGATTTAAATACAGTCGGTTTTATAAGGTTTAACAGCGATTGTTTAGCATCGTTATCCGAAAAGTTGTTCAGTCCGTTTAATCTGTATTCAATTTTTTGCCCTTCCATAAGTGTTGATTTTAATGTTCTTGTTCAAGAGTGATGCCAAAGGGGTGATGGCAGATGTTAAACGGAAAATGGGAGTAGGAAAAGGGAAGATGTGATGGCAATGCCTGCCAAACGGAGTTCACGTTAAACACATCTATTCATTAGGTTTCTTTCCCATATCCTTTAAAAGACTTACAGAGAAAAACAAAACAACCACTGCACCTAATCCAAGACAAAGCCATAAAAATTCTTTTCGTTCGAAAAAGGTTTTTTCTTTTACAGCTTGAGTTTCTGATTTTTTTGAATCTGGAATTTCTTTCAGCTTTTCTACGGAAGCTTCTGGCATGAGTTGTGGAATTGTAGAAACGAAGTTTACAAGATCATATTCAGGGAAATTTAATTTTACATTTCCACATTTTAAAACGTATTTGTTTTTGGAATCGAGATCACATACCAAATAGCTGGAAAGCTGTTGGCACGTGATCCGCTCTATTTCCAGTGGCGGATTGTCTTTGTTTTCGATCTCTATAAAAAGGTCTTTTTCATTTAAGGAAGGTACGTCAAAGAAAAGCACTTTATCAGAACTCAGGTCAAACTCAAAAAGAACGTCTCTGTAGGTGATTGTTTTATGTTTTTGCTTTTGTTCCTTGTTCACATAGATTCGTGCATGACGCATGAAAAAGCGCGGACTTTTTATCTTAAAGTCTATACGGTTTACTTCCTGATTGTTACCAAAAAACAATTGAATCTCACTTATTTTTTTTACCCGGTTTTCCTTTACTTTTTTTGTAAACTGAATTTCGTTGAGCTTGCCGGCAATGACCGAATTTTTAAAATAGCCTGCTGAATTAATTTTTAAAGGTTCTGAATTCCAGTCTTCTACCCGTAAGCGAAAGTAGAGGTAATCATTCAAAGGAAAATAGATACACTTATAGGTGTTTGTGTAGCTGGTATTGTAAGCAAGGCTCAATTCCTGGCGAGCACTAACGCTGTACCATTGCTTCTGATCTTCGCTTCCTTCGATGGAACAGTATTTATGCGCGTCTGAATTATTGATGTTAAAAGCAATGTTGCTGATCTTCTCTTTGCTAATGTTCTTGACAATGATCTCCGAATAATTTTTAAAATGTGTCTGGGAAACAATTTCGTAAGAGATAAAATCCTGTTTATCTTTTAACAGGGGCTCGCGCAAAAGCACGAATGCAACTTCCCTGTTCAACCTATCATAAATGCGCATGTCATGAAGATCGGCACTCATGTACTTTTTGAGATCTGGAGTCAGCGGAATTTTGTAAAGTGCATTTTCTTTGATGCCTGTTAAAGGTCCTTCATAGGCAAAGGTTTGCGCCACTGCACAAAGACCTAAAAAAATAAAAAGTTGAAAGTATACTGAACGTCTGAACATGGCAAGATTATTCGGGATGAGTGTTACTTGAGTTTTGATCGGCCTCCTCTTTCTTTTTAGAGTCATCAATTAATAAGGCTTTAATTTTTTGATACATAAAGGAGATGATCAATAATACTACTCCCAAAATTATGAAGGCGATGATCTTACCTGCTTCAGAGGCGTCTTTGATGTCATAAGTAAAAAGCTTCAGAAGTATAATTCCAATAAGAACGAGACCGCTGATTCTGAAAGTCTTGTTGTGTTTCCGCATGCCAATCGACAAGAAAGCAAATGCAAGCACGCCCCAAAGAATAGGAAAACCTATTTTAACGATATGCAGACATAGGGTATTGAAAGCGTTGAGCTTTTCGATTGTTGTTGCAGGAATTTCATCGGTCACATTACTCATACTAAGCTGGGCTACGTGAAGAATTAGCTCTACACTGAATATATATACCAGTGACACCGTAATGGCCGCAGTAGTGAGTTCTGGCTTTGGAGTCATTTCCACTTCCTTATTGCGCATCATGCGGAAGATGCGCATGGAAATAAATACGGCAGCAGCAAGACAAAGGTAATGAAAGAGAAATCCAGTATAATTCATTTCTGTCTTAATGATGTTTTCTCTAAAATCAGATATTGGTAAGAAAACAAAGCCGAGAATAAATACGAGGACACTCAGAATATTTAGCGTAAGAACTGTTAATTTAATATGGCGGTTGCTGTACCGTGCCAATCCAAAGTTAAGAGCAATGATGAAGAGCAGGTGATAAGCTTCCACAAGAATAAAGAAGGCTATTTTTTCGCCCATTCTTTCTCTAAGCTGGTGCATCAGCTCGAAAATACCTGTACAGTAGAGTAAAACAACGAAAAGGACTCTTAATACAGATCTGTATTTTTTAGCGTGGAAATCAATCCCCGCAAAATGAAGAGGTGCATAATTCTCGTCCTGACTTTCTTTTTTCAATAACAAAATAGTACCACCAATCGAAAGTGCGGACACAATTCCCGTAATGAAACCCTTATTCAGCAGGACGTAAAGCGTTACAGGATCGTATTGCCTGTATACCTGCACCCAGTCGCCGCAAAGGCTCAGAGTCATCATGCCCATAATAACAACCGAAGCAAAACGGTAAAGAATAATTCCCGAACGTTGCGCGAGCCACATCAGCAGCAGACTTTCCAATGCCCAAAAGATCGTGATGTAATTTCCTTCCAGCTGTACCGGCGCTGAGATGGTTATAAAAGTGAGTGTAAGCCCAATCATGAGGTACACAAGTTTTTCATCGGCTTTGTATTTTTTGTACAGCAGCCACGCGCAGGCCAGGTTAAATACAGCCATGGATGCACTGAAGAGACCCATCAGATCTTTGTTGTAGTATTGCAGAATGTGCATGCCTTCGCCATAGAATAAGAAGGTGTTGCTTAGCAGGATGGAGAGTTCAAAAGCATCGAACTTTCTTTTTTCCTTAACGTTGTTAATGATGTTCATTAAAATGAAGATCACATAGAAAATACTCCCAAACAGCAACGCTCCGCCATAAGGTGCGTGTGGCTCGCCAATTACCTTCGATTCAAGCCAGCTGATATAGAGCAGCATGGTGAAGCAATAGGTCATGATATTAATGAGATTCCATTTTCTTAAATAGGCGAGCACTAACATTCCCATATCAAGAATGAGAATGTAAATAAAGAGTACCTGGTAATTTCCTTGTCCCGTACTTACCATAAATGGCGTTGCGAAACCACCAATGATAGAGAGTGCGGCGAGTTCAATGCGGTCGTAACTTACAGAAATAAACACACTAAAGGCTGTGATCAAAAACATGATTACAAAAGCGGTGGTTTGACCAAAAATGTGATACTGATGAAACCCAATGCCTATCGTAAAATAAAAGATGGCAATACCACCGGCAACAAGCACCGAGCTGAAAGCTGTGAATTTTTTGTGTAAGCGGTGCGCGAAGCCAAGTACAATGCCTCCGCAGAGGATTCCAATCCCCACACGCGCAATTTCATTGATCCAGTCTTTGTCGATAGCGTACTTCACAAAGAAGGCAATACCAATGACAAGAATGGTGATGGCGACTTTACTTAAAATATTCTCCCCAATAAATTTTTCAAGATCAGGATTGTTTTTTCGGAACTTTGTGTACCAGTCTTCTTCTGGTTCAATTACTCTGCGAGCCTGCGCAATGCGTGTTATTTCAGGAGTGTGAACTGGCCTTACGATCTTTTCTTTTTCTTCCAGTTTAGGGATTTCTTCGGCATGTTTTTCCTGTAATTCGATTATTTCATCTTCTACTTCTTCGCCCTCTTTTTCTTGCTCTTCAGAAACAAGTGTTGGTGGTGTTACTCCAAAATTTTGGAATATAGGGGGCGTTATTATTTCAGGCTCAATTACCGTTGGTACATCTTTAACTTCCGGTTTCTCAACCGGCACAGGAGTCTCAGCAGGTTTTTGTTCTGTCTTTTCAGAAGGTTTAATACTTGCCAACAGCTTTTCTATTGCCTCCTGGTTAAGCGGCTCTTTTTGCGATTGACTCTGGAGTATTTTTTTTATATAAGCCTCTAGACTGTCAATTTTCCTTTCCAGGGCGTTGAACTTTGATCCTCGTGATGTTTCGAAAAACACCAAAAGAATGATGACTACAAATGATAAGAATATTTCCATGATTATTTACGCAGTTAAAGGTAGCGAAATAAAACTACTTAGGCGCAATAGCAGAAAGTCCCTTGTTTACACGCTGTACAAGGGTTAATGCTATTTTTGAAAAGTGTTTATCGATGATTTTTTTTGGGTTATTTAAAGCGGGTTCAAATTCTTCTTCAACGGTTCCTGAGTTAATTTCTTTTGCATCAAAAGTATAGACCGTATAGTGTACAATAATTTTTCGGTTGGCATTCGGCTCGCCTAAATCATTCGGGTCTTTAGATCCACTGGCAAGTATATCTAACTGATTTATAAAAACAAAAACATCCGTTTTATATTTGCCATAGAGCAGGGGAACCACTTTTGGATTCGTAAGCCTTGCTTCCATAAAACGTTTGTCACTATTGGTTTCTACAATAACCTGTCCTTTGGCGATCTTCTTTTCTTCTTTTTCTTTTTTAGGAGCTTTGTAATTGGTTTGATCTGGCACTTTTAAATACTCGTAACTCAGGTATTGATAAACGCCTTCGAGGTCTTTCCTGTATTTTACAGTATCCTCCATTAAGTCGACCACGTTGTATTTCGCAACCTTAAAAGCCTTGTAGAGTTGATCATTGAGACCATCACGAAATTTGAAACGAATTTCCCGGGCTGATAATTTTGTCTCCGCATTTATAGTACGATCCACTTCGCCCATGTACAATTTTGGCTCAAAGGGAATCAGCATTACTTTGTGCTTAGCTGGGGCTTCGCGTTCAGAAGGTTTGTTCTTATTTAAAGTTTTATTCTGGGAAACAGCAAGAAAGGATAAAAATAAAAAAGCAAGTACAAGTATTTTGTTTTTCATTTTCAATTCAGTTTAAGATCAGCAGACTAGTTTCGAAGCCAGTCGGTATTCGCATAAATCATGAGACCCAAAACGATAAACAGACCGACGTTATTCGCATAATAGATTACTTGGTCAGAAACTTTTTTACCGGTGATCATTTCCCATAAAATGAACATGATGTAACCGCCATCCAGCATTGGGATTGGTAAGAAGTTCATGAAAGCAAGTGCAAGTGATAAGAAGCCCGTGAACATCCAGAACTGTTGCCAATCCCAGGTTGAATTCATCTGTTGCACCATGGTGTAAAAACCGCCTACTTGTTGGTGAGCATCTTTCACGGTAAACAATACCACAAATTGTTTTGCCTGCATCACAATCAGTTCCATACCGTCTTTTACACCTTGCACAAACGCCTGCCCGATATTAAATTTTTGTTCTTCGATTTTTATGTTGTCAGCCGGACTCTGGTAAATCCCTAATGTTCCACCTTCGCTTACCTGGCAAAAAGTACGCACAGTATCTTTTCCTCTTAATAAAGTAAGCGACACTTTTTTAGTTTTGTTTTTTAAGGCCTGTACTCTGTACTCGTCAATATACTTAACGGGCACATCATTCACGGCAAGAAATTTATCGCCCGGTTTGATGTCTGCATTTGCGGCAAAGCTGGATTTATCCACAGAATCAACCCTTGGAATGTAGCGGGCAGCTACAAAACTGGATTTTTTCATACGTTTTAAAATCTTACCTCTGTCATCGTTATTTACAGGAATAGAAAATTTTTCTCCGGTAGCATGAATTCCTTCAATGTTTGAAATACCATTCATGATAATCTCCACAGGAATGCGGTTAATTGATTTAATAGGCTTGCCATCCAAAGAAGTAATATAGTCACCATTGCGCAGGCCCAGATTGTAAGCAGAGCTATCCACCATTAAACCATGAGGAATATTTGTAATAGGTAAAGTGTCTTTTCCATAAACCAAAAGAGCCATCCAGAATATAAAAATTCCCAAAATCAGGTTCACAAGAATTCCGCCCATCATCACTAATAAACGTTGCCATGCTGGCTTGCTGCGAAGTTCCCACGGCTGCGGTGGAGCATCGATAATTGTTTTATCCATTTGCTCATCTACCATGCCGGCAATTTGAACATAACCGCCAAAAGGAAACCAGCCGATACCGTATTCCGTGTCACCGATTTTCTTTTTCCACAAAGCAAAATTCATTACAGATGCAAAAGGAAATAAGAAGTCAAAAAACAAATAGAATTTATCGACCCTGCATTTAAAGCGTTTGGCGAACCAAAAGTGACCGAATTCGTGAAGTGTTACAAGTATGGTGAGACTGAGAAAAAGCTGAGCTATTTTTATGAACATAGTGTGTTTTTGTGTGGAACTATACAGCGTGTATAATTCTTTAAAGCGAGGTAAATTTACATTTATTTGGGCAACTTGAGAGCGTTTTTTTGATATTTTAAGAAGTAAAAAAGTCTAAAACGGAACATTTCGACCCACTTGTTAATATGTAACTGCAAACTAGCGGTTTTGACTGAGGCTCGATTTTAATTATGAAAGGAAGAAGGAATAAAAATGAATGACAAAAATTGGAAAATTGGACTATGGCTTGCCACAAAAAATAAAAAGACGCACTTGGCAGCAGAGTCTTTTGTTGTTTCGAATAAATTTAAAAGCCTATTTAAGAAGGCACACCTTCATGGCTTCAAAAAATGCTTCTGCCTTGTTTTGATCATCTTTTAAAAGGCTAACAATATCAATTTTTACCGGACCAATGCTCAAACCATCTTTACCATCGCGGGCTACTTCTGATAATTTAAATGTAGAGAAGGGCAGAACTTTTCTTCCCGGCGCATCAGTTGTTCCGGAATTAAAAATATAGAGAGCCCGGAGGCCAATCACGATCCCGAATTTCCGTTTTCCATTACACTGACGTCAATAATCGCCATCATTGTTTCATCTGCGGGAATTTCGTATTTGTCTTTTTTTCCTTCAAATTCTTTTGGAATGTTTGGAGCCACGTTATAATGCTGAAAGCTGTGTCTGAAAAGAAATTTATTGAGTGAATCTTTATTCATGACTAACTCTCCATTTGCGTTGGAGCTTGTTTGCGCGGAAAGGTTTGCGCTTAAAAAGAGAGTAAATACAGCTATGGAGGAGTATATTTTTTGATAGTTTTTTGCTATGTAGTGTCTGTCCGAAAACTAGGTGTTTGGATGGAAAAATTCAGTTTCGAGGCGTGTTAAAAAAAATGATTGTGAGGTTTACTGGGGTAAATGAGCGATTATTTTTTTTGACACAACGACGAAAATGGAGTTTTCGGCCAAACACTATGTACTTAATTTGTATGTGATTGACGGAAGAGATTTCATGCGGCAAAAAATTAAACGCATAGCTCAAAAGCATTTTTAATAGCGAAGAGTAATATACACAGTATTTGGTATTTCAACTACGTGTTGATGGGTATATTCCATAAAGTGATTTCATTTCTTAAAAGCACTACGCTGATTTCCCACCCCCTAAAATTTACTATACACGGCTAATAGAAGCGTTCTGCCATTATTAAGGGCATCTTTGTCCTTGTTTCGGTATGATGCCGTCTGTGTTGCAATTAGTTTAACAGAATTCAAGACTAACCCTTCTCGCTTCTTTGTCAGTCTCTACATACATTTCATAGTCTGGTTTTTGTATGAAAGCAATTTTACTCAGACACTTTTCAATTACATCACTCATTTCCAAAAAACCTATCTTATCTTCCAAAAATGCCTGAACAGCTATTTCATTTGCAGCATTTAACACACAAGGCATATTGCCTCCGCGTTGCATCGCTTCAAAAGCCAATCCTAAATTAGGAAACGCACTCATGTCTGCTTTTTCAAAAGTCAAGTTTGAATAATTTAAAAAATCAAAGCGTGGAAAATTATTTTTTAATCTTTTGGGATAAGCCATCGCGTATTGAATCGGCAGCTTCATATCAGGAAGTCCCATCTGTGCTTTCATGCTTCCATCTTCAAACTGAACAAGACTATGTACAATACTTTGAGGATGCACGATCACATCAATTTGTTCTGGCGTTAAATTAAACAACCATTTCGCTTCAATCACTTCCAATCCTTTATTCATTAGGCTTGCTGAATCGATTGTGATTTTAGCACCCATCACCCAGTTAGGATGTTTTAAAGCTTGCTCTTTTTTTACACCTGCTAAAAACGTTTTGTCTTTTCCTCTGAATGGACCGCCACTCGCTGTTAAATAAATCTTCTCTACTTTATTGTCCCATTCACCGGCCAGGCATTGGAAGATTGCTGAATGCTCGCTGTCCACAGGATAGATATTGACAGCGTTTTCGAGTGCCAGCTTCGTCACCAGATCACCAGCAACAACCATGGTTTCTTTATTGGCGAGGGCAATTTGTTTTTTGTGCTTGATTGCGTTGATGGTACTTGCAAGTCCCGCGTAACCTACAACGGTTGCTAAAACAAGATCAATTGTTTCCATCTCCACAATTTGTTCTACTGCTTTTGCGCCGGCAAAAACTTTTATATCGTGTGGAACTAAGGCGGCCTTTACTTCGGCGTATTTAGATTCGTCTGCTATAACCACCGCATTGGGATTAAATTCCAAAGCTTGTTTGATTAATAATTGCGCGTTCGAATTGGCAACCAAAACTTCTGTTGCAAACTGGTCGGGATGTTCCCTTATCACTTCCAGAGCCTGCGTTCCAATGCTTCCTGTACTTCCTATAACGGCAATACGTTTTTTATCTTCCATTGCTACAAAACTCCACATTATTTTGGTTAGGCAAAATATTTTTTTGCACAATCCATTTACACACTGTAAATTTAACGCGTCTTAAGGGGTGCTTTAGGAAATTAAAAATTAAGAGTTCAAAATGAAAAATTACCTTAATTCTTCATTCTTTATTTTACATTTTTGATTTCGATGAGGCTGAGATTAAACCCGTTAACAGTGTAATGATCAACATTTACTGTTAAACACCTGATCACGGTAATGCGTGCGGAGGGAAACTAATTAAAAGTTGACACACCCCTGTGTCAATGTATTAATTAACTGGTTTTGCGGCTCTATAGGAAATAGAACGCTTGCCGAAAAAAACAAAAAATGAAAAATAATAAAAACGCAGGCTATTTTCTTGCCACTGCATTGGCTTCAACGCTAAGCCTAAATGCACAATTCAGTCTTTCGGGACAAATTTCTTTGCAAAATTCAGAACCAGCATCATTTGCGGTGGTTGCACTTAAGAACACGCAACTGGCTGCAACAGCAAATGAGTCGGGTAAGTTCGAATTCAAAAATTTGAAGGCAGGTTCTTACACAATCACTGTAAAATATGTTGGTGCTGAGGATTTAACGGATACGCTGACCCTGTCGCAAAACTCTAAAATTAATTCCGTACTCGTTAAATCGACTAAAAAGCTGGATGAAATTGTTGTGAATGCAACCCGTGTGGACAAAAATAGCGGCATGGCTTTTAGTAACGTTGATGCCGAAACACTTAAAAAACAAAACCTGGGTCAGGATGCACCCTACATGCTGAATCAATTATCCAATGTGGTGGTAAACTCTGATGCCGGTAATGGCGTGGGTTACACGAGTTTAAGAATCAGGGGTTCTGATGCCACACGAATCAACGTCACAATAAATGGAGTTCCTGTAAACGATGCGGAATCGCAGGGAACCTTCTGGGTGAATATGCCGGATCTGACTTCAAGCGTAAATAACATCCAGGTGCAGCGTGGAGTAGGGGCTTCCAGTAATGGATCAGGAGCTTTCGGAGCCACTATCAATTTCCAAACCAACGATTTAAAAGATAAACCCTATGCAAATGTTATCTCTACTGGCGGTTCTTTCGGAACTTTAAGAAATACGCTTGCTGCGGGCACCGGTATGTTAAATAATAAATTTACGCTCGATGCGCGGGCTTCCAGCATCACAAGCAACGGCTATATTGATAGAGCTAAATCTAACCTTCAATCCTATTACCTCGCAGCAGGCTATTATGGAAAAAAATCTGTTTTTAAATTCATTAATTTTTTAGGGCAGGAAAAAACTTACCAGGCATGGAACTACGTCCTTGAAGACTCTATTAAAAAAGGAAACCGCACCTATAATTCCTGCGGAGAGTATTACGACGCCAATGGAAAAGCCTATTATTACAAAAACGAAACGGATAACTACAAGCAGAATAATTTTCAGTTGCATTTTATTCACCAGGTGAATTCACGCTTAAATTTTAATGTTACGGGTCACTACACCAAAGGCCAGGGATATTACGAGCAGTACAAACAAGGGCGAAGTTTTGCTGACTACAACATGGCAGATGTTATTACTCAAAAAGGAGATACAATTTCCAAAACAGACCTTATCCGTCGTCTTTGGCTGAACAACGATTTTGTCGGTGGAATTTTTAATGTGAATTATACCGCCAATTCGCGATTGTTATTTACACTAGGCGGAGGGTACAACACTTATTTTGGCAGACATTACGGCAGGGTAATGTGGGCAAGGTTTTCGGGCAATTCTGAAATAGATCATCAATATTATATGAACAGCTCCAATAAAAATGATGGTAACATTTACCTGAAAACAAATTACAAGCCGCTTTCCAATCTCAATGTGTTCGTTGATCTGCAGGTTAGAAAAGTAGACTACCGTTTTCTTGGATTTACAGATTCGCTTGTTGAGAAAATGCAGAACCAGGCCTACACTTTTTTTAATCCAAAACTCGGCTTAAGTTATGATGTAAATAAGAATATAAATGTATATGCTTCTATCGCCATAGGGAATAAGGAACCTAACCGAGACGACTTTGTGCAAAGCAGTCCGCGCAGCCGCCCAAAATCTGAACACTTAATGGATTTAGAAGCGGGGTTAAAATACACGGAAAAGAAACTTACCACTTCCGTAAACGTGTATAACATGCAGTACAAAGATCAATTGGTGCTTAACGGACAAATAAATAACGTTGGGGCCTACAACCGTGTCAATGTTGTCAGCAGCTACAGGAGAGGAGTAGAGCTCGAGGTAAATTATAACTTCAATAAATTTTTAGCCTTCGGAGGAAACATTGCATTATCTAAGAACAAAATTCAAAAATTTGTAGAATATCTTGATAGTCTTGACGCCGACTATTCAGTTCTTGCGCAATACAAAACAGAATACAAAAATACCGATATTTCTTTCTCTCCTAATGCTGTTTCTTCAGTATTCGTGGGCTTTAAGCCGCTAAAGGGAATGGAGATCGCCTTCATTAATAAATACGTGGGCCGGCAATTCATGGACAATACCAGCAATGTAAAACGTAGTATTAATCCTTACAATGTGGTGGATATCCGTGTAAATTATACTATCAATACAAAAGTAATTCCAGAAATAAATTTCATGGTAAGTATTTACAATGTTTTAAGCGCTGAGTACGAAACAAACGGTTACACCTATAATGCTTACACGAATGGAACATTATCTACCAGCAACTATTATGCTCCAGCAGCCCCCATTAACTTTTTAGGAGGAGTAAGTCTTAAGTTCTGATGCACAGCCTGATTTGGTCATTCTGTAAAAATCTGTCCTTCCAAATCAGGCTTTACTCTACTTAAACTTAGCACCAAAAATTTCAGCTTTGGAGGATGCAAATACGCAGCCTGAATCTGTTCTTCCAACTCAGGTTTA
>Ga0335394_10000680_pt1 | contig 36717 bp, 30 predicted proteins | sample MAT03_FD_205741 | JGI IMG/M metagenome (GOLD analysis project Ga0335394, IMG submission 205741) | Freshwater microbial communities from Lake Fryxell liftoff mats and glacier meltwater in Antarctica - MAT-03 (spades assembly) (version 2) ...
TGCACGCAGCAAAGTACAAGCTCAGTAAAATGACAGGTATTAAAATTTTTAACTTTTTCATTTGTTTACGATGAGTTTAATTTACCCAATTCTTCTGCCAGCGCACAGCTTCGCCTCCTCACTCACACTATTTTTATTAACCACCAACGCTTACCAATGCACCACATAAGCAGCCGTATCGCCGTAGTTTGTATATAAACTATCCTTCCACTGCGTATGCACACCGCTAACCCATTTATCAACTACAATATGGTACAGGCCCATGGGGTAATTTCTAATTCCAGAATGCGCTGTATAACCTGTTCTTTCTCCGATTGAACCATCCCCAAATTGATAAGGATAATCCGGAACGTTTTTATGATAGATATTTTGTGTGAAACGAGCAATAATAGAGTCAGATGCTACTGTTGTTTGTTGCCGTGGAAAATAAAAAGCAATGTAAATAAATTTTGGGGCCACGCGGGGTTTCATAAAAATATCCGACTCTTCAAATTTGAACCACATCGAAGTACCCCGTATTCCACAGGTTTCAAAATTTTTGGCATTATCGCCGCTCTTAGATGCAATGTATATCACTTGTTCATAGTCAGGATCAGAGTGCATTTCAACTGCAGTAAAAGTATATTTACCCGATGTACCAGAAAGAGTCGAATACTCACTTATCTGTTTCTTTTGATAGTACATCTTCAAGTACACCTTTATTCCGGCTAGGCCACTGTCTGTGCAGGTATTAAAGACCATTCCATTTATGTCTTTCATAACGACTAAATCTGAGGTTTCATCCGGCTCCTCTTTTACAATAGAATGAGGATCCTTCCTGCACTGCGCGAGAGAAAGACAAATTAAAAATACTAGTATGAATGCTATGGAATTTTTCATTTGTTTATTGTGAGTGGCCCTCTTACCAATGCACCACATAAGCAGCCGTATCGCCGTAATTAGTAAATAAACTATCCTTCCACTGCGTATGCACACCGCTTACCCATTTATCTACTACAATGTGGTACAGGCCCATGGGGTAGTTGCCCAAGCCGGTTCTCGTATTAGGAAAGTCATCTGCGAAAGGACTTCCTTCTTTTCCCAATGCAAATTTGTATGGATAATCTGGTACATTTTTATGGTAGGTGTTTTGGGTAAATCTCGTTATTATAGAATCAGAAGAATCTAAATGCTTTCCCATGAAATAAACAGACAACGAAATAAAGCTAGGAATAACACGCGGGTTCATACTATTATTTACTTCATCCAAAGTAAATCCATATGATCCTCCCTGAATTCCGCAGGTTTCTGCGTCTTTGGCCATAATGCCGCTTTTACTTGGAATGTAAATATTGTAGGTGAATTCCTTGTTTAAATGAAGTTCGGCGTCTTTAAATAAAAAGGTGCCGCCCTCACCTGAAACACCACTATATTTTTTCACAAGTTTTTTTGCCTGGTATATTTCCAAGTAAACTTTAACACCAGCTATTCCACTGTCTGTGCAAAGATTAAAAACCATTCCCTTAACATCCTTGTAGATCAAACTGTCTTTTTGACCATTCTCTGAAGGGGTATTAATTGAGGGTGCCTCTTTCCTACATCTGAGGAAAAACAAAATCATCAGCGCGATTACTATTTTAAATTTGGAAGTCATCATTTATCGATTATTAGTTTAAAACTCTTTGATTCAATTCTCAGGATATAAATCCCATTTTCAAGCGATTTCAGATCAACCGCATTTTCCTGTCCGTTTATCAATTCAGCTTTATGTACAACTTTCCCGCCAATATCATAGATGGTCGCTTGTGAGAATTCATTTGCGCTATAATTTTTTATTACGACTCTAGCATTTGCCGGATTAGGGTAGATCTGGACATTTTCTGCAACGATAGGTATTGACACATCATTTTGGTTCTTAATTCCATCAGATATTACTGGAACAGTTTGGTTATTATGAGTCATAGCCTGCCTGCCAAGAACGTTATTACAGCCTGAGGTGGATGGATAAGCCTGAATATAAACTGCTACCTCCGAACCTTGAGGGAATTCTGTTCCTGAATATAGTTCAATACTTACACCAGCATGCAAAGAAGCGCTGACTGCCACGGCGACCTTAAAATCCCCTTGTGGCGTTAGGAATGGCTGAGTGCTTTCAAGGTCGTAAATCGTATTGGATCCGTTATATGAGTTCCCCGTAATTATCTTTTCCCTTGCCTCAAATTCGGCTTTGTATCCGCCAGTGTAACCTGAAAAATTATAAGCTGATGCTCCAACAGTTTGGTTCGATAAATAAAGCTTTATCGGCGCCACCTCTGTTTGCGACAGATAATCCGCCACCGGCGCCTGAACGTCTTCTACATGACATTGGTTGTCAGGCTTAGGGTTACTGTTAAAATCTACATTATTAGTTCCAACTGCATAAACCCCGTCGTATGGCGTTACCTGGTAATGATTGGAAGGATAAGCTAGGTGTGGAAATCCGAATCTCTTAAATTGCTCTTGCACCAGGCCACTACTCGAAGAACGCACATTCATCAGTCCCAGGCCCACAGCCGAAGCGGTAAAAGGTTGGTTTTGCCCAGTGCTGGGGTTGCGCAGATCGAGCACCGAAGATACCGGCGCAAAGCTATGCATGGTGGGGTCGTGGCTGGATGTGCCGCCAACAGAACTATAATGCTGATAGGCGTCCACAATTTTGATTAATAAAAAGATCGCCTCTGTGATTGTTGGCCCCTGTACCTGTGCCTTGTGATTCTATAAAAGCTTTAGTAGAAGAGTGGCCCAAAAGGATATTTCCACCCGCGCTCCCAATCAATTTTTCTGCAATTATTGAATTTTGAAAGGTATTAGCCATATTCAGGGCGCCATCAGTACATAATAAATTAGGTGGTGGGTCTCCAGACGGAACCTCAACATTATTTTTTACAGAAAACCGTAAAATGCCTGGCGTGCCTTCTGAAGCAGGTGTATAAAAAATAGAAAGATTGTCCGTTTGTGTTCCTAATGCCAACTGTTTTTTGATAAGCATAGTTTGTTCCAGCTGCAGCAGGCCGGTACTGTCAAGCAGCATTTTTCTCTGGTTGTCTACAAAAAAATGTAATGATCTTTTATTTTCGGTGCCAATTCTGGCATTTATTCCCGAACTAACATTCAGCGGACTCGTAGTCCAGTTTACTTGGGCATTAATTAGCAGTCCTGCAAGGCATAAGGTTGTAATAAGAAGTGTTTTCATGAAATTGGGTCGGCTTAATGGGGGTTAGGTTGCAATATGGTAGTTTACCAGTATTAAACATCCTATTTTAATACCATGCAATTTGTTCACATAGTTTAACGAAACTGAGGATTATCTTACTCAAACGTTAAAATTTTTGGGGAAGGTGAGTTCATTTTTACTCCCTCTGGAGCGGCGGAAACCAGCATTCTAGTTTAAGAAATCCTTTTCAGATGAATATCCTTTGGGGGGCTTATCACCATTGGAAATTTTTCGACTTTTACAGAACTGCTATCCAAACCAAAAGCTTTTGCTTCACTTAAACTGAAACGTTTCAAAGTAAAATAAACGTTTAGAATCAACTTTTCAAAAAGAGGTAAATCATTTTCGTAGGAAAGGAATTTTTCAAGTACTACAAATTTAAAATCGCCAATCACATTATTTTTGTTCAGCGATTCGTAACGGCTGGTAATATCCACTTCACCATTCTGCACTAAATCTGCAACAACTTTACGAAACATTAAATTTACACGCGGTGCAATACGGAATCCGATCCTAAAATCCACGCGGATGATGTCTTCGTCTGCAATGTGCGTTACCTTGTAATCCATGCGGTAAGGTTCGTCCATCACGTCTACGTGTACAAACCAATAGATGTCCGCTTTTTTCGGACGCTTCTGCAAAATAGAGTAAATAATTTTTGATTCAATCTCATTCGGGTTGTTGGCACTTGTCATATAAATTAAATGCGTTGCGTATTTTTGAATACTCGGATCTTTGCTCAAATCAACCAACATGGGTTTGTAATTATCGAGCGGAACAAGGTCGATGTACCTGCGGCGAATTAATTTTGCCATGTACCAGCAGCCCATAATTGCAGCGAGAAACAAAGCGATGCATAATGTGACATAACCTCCTTTTGGAAATTTTTCCAGCAAGGCAATTAAAAAAGTTCCCTCTATAACAATATAGGTTGGTATAAAAACATAAAGAAATAATTTTGGATATTTTTTAAGCCGCATAAAAAATGCGAGTAGCCTTGAAGACATGATCATTCCCAAAATAATGGTAAGACCATAAGCTGCTTCCATGTTTTTTGCTTCTTTAAAATACAGAACTATAAATACACAACCAAAATAAAGCAACCAGTTTATAGAACCGATATACATTTGTCCTTTTAATTCGGTTGGATATTTTATTTTTACTTTCGGCCAGAAATTTAAACGCATGGCCTCGTTAATGAGTGTAAATGAACCACTGATCAAGGCTTGTGAGGCAACCACGGTAGCAATGGTTGCAATTCCAATTCCAACTGGTAAAAACCATTCTGGCATAATGGAATAAAACGGATTTGCGCCCTCTAATTTTTTTCCATCCATAGAAACCAACCAGGCGGTTTGCCCCATATAATTTAACAGCAACATGCTTTTTACAAAAACCCAACTCACACGAATATTGTCTCTGCCGCAATGCCCCATGTCAGAATACAAAGCCTCGGCTCCGGTTGTGCAAAGAAACACGGCGCCTAACAACCAAAATGCCCCCGGATGTGTAATTAAAAGGTTGATCCCATAATAAGGGTTAAACGCTTTTAATACAGTAAAGTCATGTGTTAATCCGTTAAGTCCAACAAGGCCAAGCGTAAGAAACCAAACGAGCATAACCGGTCCGAAAAATTTCCCAATAAATTTTGTACCGAATTGTTGGATAAAAAATAAGCCTGTGATAATGGCAATAACAATAGGAATGGTATGAATTTGGCTAAAGCGTGGAATGAGTTTTAATCCTTCTACAGCCGAGGCCACGGAAATTGGTGGAGTAATAATTCCTTCACCCAAAATACAGCATCCGCCAATAATTGCCGGAAAGATAAGCCATTTGCGTTTCGCCTTTTTAATAAGTGCATAGAGTGAAAAAATACCGCCCTCACCTTTATTGTCGGCCCGTAAAGTAAAAATCACATATTTAATTGTAGTCTGAAAAGTAAGCGTCCAGATCACCAGCGACATGGCCCCTATAATGACTGTTGAATTAATCGTCTTATCGCCCACCACTGCACTCATCACATAGAGTGGTGAAGTACCAATATCTCCGTAAATTATTCCAAGTGTAACAAGTAAACTCCCGAAGGTGATTTTATTAAGATGACCGTTAGTGTGGCTTCCCATGTGGGGTTGAATTAAAACGGAGGCAAAATTAGCATAAAAACGCTTACCCGCGTAATAAATCCTCCACTATTATCCCTGGCATTAACTGACCACCTGCAATAAAAAGGTCTTGGTTTGCGTTAAATAAGCTAAAAAACACCTTTTAGAGATTTTTTTGTTATAAATTTATTACGCTTAACTTTTCGTACGATGTGGCATTAATTTTGATCGTAAAAAACTTGTAAGGGTTAAGCAATGAATTTAAAAAAATTATCATTCAATACTACGGAACCATGTCGGGCAAGGCCTTTAAACTTTTTATACTCTTCGGTTTTCTTTGCTGTTCTTATGTACACGCCACGCATAACAGGGCCGGCGAAATTACGTATAAGCGAATTGCTCCCTTTACAACGGTTACAGGTGGCGTTACCGTGCAGGTGTATACTTATTCGATAACAGTTATTAAATATACCGACGACGGAAATGGTATTGCAGACCGCTGCGTGGACACCGTTTATTTTGGAGACGAAGAAAGAGGGATTGCACCCCGTATTAATGGGATAATGTGTCCGCTTAACAATCAGTGTGGGAGCGTAAACAATATAGCTGTTACCTGCGGGTCTGTTATCATCAACGAAAACGGCTACAGGGTAAAACGAAACGTTTATACCATCATTCACACGTATGCCGGCGCAGGGAGTTACAAGATCAGAACCTTTGATCCCAATCGTAACCAGGGCGTGCGCAACATCCCCAACTCTATTAATCTTCCATTTTATATTGAATCGTTATTAATCATAAATTCATTTACCGGCGCAAATAGTTCTCCATTGTTCTCGTTTCCCCCGGTTGACAGGGCCTGCCTTGGCGTCTGTTTTGAACACAATCCGGGCGCTTACGACCCTGATGGAGATAGCCTGAGTTATGAGATCAGCACTTCGCGTGGTGAAAATGGCGAAACGGTGCTTGGATATTTTTATCCTGAAATTCCTGCCAACGGAAGCTATGGCATAGATGCGCGCACAGGCTTGTTGAGATGGTGTAGTCCGCAGTTTGTGGATGAATACAACATTGCTTTTATTGTGAAAGAATGGCGCAAAAGCACAAGCGGCGTTTATCAAATAATAGGCTATGTGTTACGCGACATGCAGGTAATTGTAAAAATTTGCGACAATTTACCGCCGGCCATAAAGGTGCCTGACCTTTGTGTGGAAGCTGGAAAAACGGTTACTGCGAATCTTGTGGTTAGCGACCCCAACCACGGTGATATAGTAAACGTTCGTGGCGGTGGCGGTGCGTTTTCCGCTCCGAGCCCTATTGCGACCTTTAATCCGGCTTCGGGCTACATTGATTCTACGAAAGGAAAATCTTTTAATGTTTTCTTTTTATGGAATACTGTTTGCGATCATATTCGGAGAGAGTCTTACCAAACCGTTTTTAAAGTTGAAGACGATGGCACGCCGATTAAATTAGTATCATTCAGCACGTTCAATATAAAAGTTGTTCCTCCTTCTGTAAAAAATGTCACGGCAACTCCACAAGGCTCTAATATAAAAGTGCAATGGACGCCGTCTACCTGCAGCCCTTCTAACAATCCACTTGGTGGCTACAAGATATACAGAAAACAGGACTGTGTTCCCTTTGTACACGATCCATGTAAAACAGGTATTGCCGCAACAAGCGGTTTTACGCTTATTGGACAAAGAGATCCAGCAGATTCTTTCTTTATAGATGATAATAATACAGATGGGCTAGTGGTTGGGCAGTATTACAGCTACATTGTGGTTGCGTTTTATAAAGATGGCGCCGAAAGTTTTGGTAGTTCGCAGGTTTGTGCAAAATTAAAACGAGATGTCCCTGTTATTTTGAACGTAGATGTAGATTCGACCTCGGCAACCGGCATTGTTTGGGTGCGCTGGTCGAGACCGTTAACCGCTGCTGGGAACCTTGACACGATAGCCTTACCAGGGCCTTACCAGTTTAGCCTAAAACACCGTTCAGACCCCACCTCAACTTTTACTTTAATACAAAGTTTTACAGGTAGTTATTTGGCCAAACCCGACACACAGTATTTTCATAAGAACATAAATACACAAAACGGCGAACAGGAGTATCTGATAGAATTTATGGCGGGCACGGTTACCGTTGGTTCTTCGCAGAAAGCCTCTTCCATATTTTTATCTACCAGTTCTTCCGATAGAAAAATAAACCTTAACTGGGATTTTAAAACGCCCTGGAAAAATTACAATTACACGGTTATGAGAAGGGACTCCGCATCAACCGGCTTTGTGCTGATTGGCACAACCACTTCCACTGTCTTTGCCGATACAAATGTAGTAAATGGCAGCACTTACTGTTACTATATAACCAGTGAGGGACACTATTCTGATACTACCGTTTTTAAACCTTTGGTAAATTCCTCTCAAATCTCCTGCATTAAACCAGTAGACACAACGCCTCCTGTAGCGCCTACACTTACTATTGATGCAGATTGTCCTTCGGGTGCAGTACAAGTGCGTTGGAATGACATCCGCACGATAAGAGGAAGTGATGATGTTGGCAGTTATGTGCTTTATTATAAACCGCTTGCTAATGGCACGTACGGTAGGCTGATAACGGTTCAGCAGACCGACCCTCTTTTATTTAAGCAAGACGATCCTAATTCCTTCTCGGGATGTTATGCCGTACAAGCTCTAGATATTAATGGAAATATTGGGCTCTTGAGCCGGGATTTCTGTATCGATAACTGTCCTGAATTTGAACTGCCAAATATTTTTTCCCCAAACAAGGACGGCACAAACGACGAGTTTAAAGCTATTAAAGTCAGACAGATTAAAGAAATTGATCTTACCGTGGTTGACCGCTGGGGTAATCTGGTGTATCATACCAAGGACCCTTACTTTAAATGGGATGGTGTAAGCAGCATGTCTAAAGTAGCGGTGAGCGAAGGCACTTTTTTCTTTGTGTGCGCTGTTTTTGAGCCGCGTTTAAAAGGCATCATCAAGCGTACAATAAAAGGAACTGTAACGGTAGTGCGTTAGCCTGTGAGTGTATTCGTTGTTTTTTGAAATAAATACCGGTAGTTGCCTATCTGTTATATTTATCCTAACTTTAATAAATGCAAAAATATGCGCTTATATTTTTTGTGTTTATCAGTTCCTTTTCAAGGGCTTCGCATAACCGCTCTGGTGAAATTACTTATAAAAGAATTCCCCCTTACACTAAGATTTCCGGAGGTTTAACCGTTCAGGCGTATTGGTACGCGATAACGGTTGTTAAGTACACGGATGACGACACCCAGCTTCTGACATCAAGTTCTTCGAATCAGGTACTGGACAGGTGTGTTGACTCACTTTACTTTGGCGACGGCACAAAAGACGCAACAGAAAGAAGCAACGGCGGCACGCCGGTGTGCATAGGTTGCAAGCCCTGTGATTGCGGGAATTGTGGAGAACTCCTTATTAAAGAGCCCGGCTACAGAGTAAAAAAGAATATTTACAGGTTCGTTCACGAATATCCGGGGCCTGGTTCATACACCATGAGGACTTCTGATCCTAACAGGAATGAAGGCGTACACAATATGAATAATTCAGACCAACAACTTTTTTATTTAGAGTCTCTTCTGGTGATCAATTCTTTTACGGATCCAAACAACTCTCCGGTATTTACCGTTGATCCGATTGACAAAGCCTGTCTGGGTAAATGCTTTACTCACAATCCTGGCGCATACGACGCCGAGCATGATAGCCTTAGTTTCAAATTATCCACTCCCAAAAGAGCGAACGGAATAACCGTTGCCGGCTATTTTGACCCGGAAACTCAACCCGGTGGAACGTTTAATATTAATGCAAGAAGTGGAATTTTAACCTGGTGCTCACCCATTGTTGTGGGGGAATACAATGTGGCTTTTGTGGTACAGGAGTGGAGAAAAACCACAAGCGACACCTACCAGCTCGTTGGCACCGTGCTAAGAGACATGCAAATTCTTGTAAGATCTTGCCCGAACAATGATCCTCCGGTGATTTTAGTGCCGCAGGACACATGCGTTGAAGCGGGAACCCTGGTTGAAAAAAAGATTCGGGTGTCAGACCCCAATGCCACCAATGTGGTTAATTTAAGCGGTTCTGGTGGAGCATTTTCTGCCGCGCCTCCCGCCACACTCTCCAACGCATCTGGCAATGGCATTAACGCGGAATTTAAATGGCAAACTTCTTGTGAGCATATTGCTAAACAGTATTACCAAACAACTTTCAGAGCTGAAGACAACGCGGGTTCTTTTAAATTAGTTACTTACAATGTCTACAATATTCGCGTAGTTCCTCCTTCAGTTAAAAACGTTACCGCTGCTCCATTGGGCTCAAATATGCAGATAAGCTGGTCTTTGTCAAACTGCAAGCCTTTGGCGAATCCACTAACCGCTTACAAAATATACAGGGCTGAAGGTTGCATACCCTTTAAAAACGAACCTTGTAAAACCGGAGTAGCTTCTTCAAGTGGATTCGTTTTTATCGGACAAACAACTAACGCAGTTTCTTCGTTCATAGATACCAATGACGGCGAAGGCCTCGTTGTGGGTCAGAACTATAGTTACCTTGTAATAGCGTCCTATAACGACGGGAGCGAGTCGTATGGAAGCGCAGCGGTGTGCGCAAAATTAAAACGCGACGTTCCCGTGCTTCTGAATGTAGATGTAGTCTCTACTGGTTCCGATGGCGTTATAAAAATACGATGGAGCCGTCCGCTAAAAACAGAAGGTAACCTGGATACGCTTGCAATTATTGGTCCCTACCGCTTTGATCTTAAATTCAAAGAGAAAGGTTTATTTAAAACTATTTTCACTTCAACGGCCAACTACTTATATCTTTTAGACACTGCATTTACTCACGAGCCAGTGAACACAACACTCGACAGCAATCACTACTACGTAGAATTTACCGCGAAACAAAATCTGATCGTAGGTTCGTCGCAGAAAGCAACTTCCGTATTTTTGAGTGCAGTAGGTTCAGACAGAAAAGTAGAACTGAATTGGAAAGGCAAAACGCCGTGGAAAAATTACAAATACACGGTGTTCCGAAAAGCGCCGGGTTCAACAGTATTCACGGCAATTGGAACGACAACGGCTACAACCTTTTCCGACAAAAACGCCGTTGCAAATAAAAAAACATATTGTTATTACGTATTAACAGAAGGTGAATACTCTGATCCCGCCATTTACAAACCTCTACTTAACAAATCACAGGAAGTCTGCATAACACCCGTTGACCTCACTCCTCCTTGCACCCCTACACTCACCATAGATGCCGACTGCCCAACTGGTTTTGTTACTGTACACTGGAAAAACGTAAGGCCTCTTTGCGGCGACGATGCTATTAGTTATGTACTCTTTTATAAAAATACGGTTGACGATTCTTACGAAAAACTTTTTGAAACTGATACGACCTATTACATATACGATGGTCTTTCCTTCTCGGGCTGTTATGCCATTCAGGCGGTAGACTCCGCCGGCAACCTGAGCGCTTTGAGTCCTGACTTCTGTATCGACAACTGCCCCGAATTTGAGCTTCCTAATATCTTTTCACCGAATAAGGATGGCGCAAATGATTTTTTTAAAGCCATAAAAGTGCGGCAGGTAAAAGAAATTGACCTTGTTGTTGTCGATCGCTGGGGGAATCTTATGTACAAAACAAAAGATCCATACTTCCAGTGGAACGGTATTAACTCTCAAAGTGGCCAGGCTGCGAGCGAGGGCACTTTCTTCTATGTCTGCACCGTATATGAACCCCGCGTGAAGGGCGTAGTGAAGCGCGTTTTAAAAGGCACGGTACAGGTTGTTCGCTAATTCATTAGATACACTATCTTTGCCGCATGAAACTTTATAAAAACCTTGTTAATTCAGTTGCTTTTACTTTACAGGATATTTTTGTAAAGAACCGTTATGCCGATAAAGCACTGGAGAAATTATTTAAACAGAATCCTCAGTGGGGCAGCAGAGACAGGCGTTTTGTTGCGGAAGGGGTTTACGAAGTGGTCAGGAATTTTCGATTGTACAGTGAATTAGCAGAGTCTAAAACTAATTTTTGGTTTATTACCGCAGTATGGCTTGTGATTAAAAACAAAGAAGTTCCCGATTGGCAGGAATTTAAGCATGTAGACGTTCCTTACATTTTAGACCGTTATGAGGCCTTAAAAACAAACCTTCCCGTTTACGAATCCTATCCTGACTGGCTTTGGGAATTGGGCATTAAAGAACTTGGCGAAGAAACCTGGCAAAAAGAAGCCCTTGCCATGAATGAGCAGGCTCCTGTTTTTTTACGCGTAAATACTTTAAAGACTTCTAAACAGAAACTAGCCGAAGCGCTGAAAAACGAAAAAATAGAAACCACCGAGGTTGCGGAAGTCGAAAGCGGCTTACAACTTTTAAAACGCGAGAATGTGTTTCAGACAAAAATTTTCAAAGAAGGTTGGTTTGAAGTTCAGGATGCAGGATCACAACTGATAAGTCAATTTCTGGATCCAAAGCCTAACGACCTCGTGATTGACGCTTGCGCCGGTGCTGGAGGAAAAAGCCTTCACCTGGCAGCACTCATGAAAAACAAGGGGAAAATCATCAGCATGGATCTCGAAGACTGGAAACTCGAAGAGCTAAAGAAACGCGCACGAAGAGCTGGCGTCTCCAATATTGAAACCAAGGTAATCATTGCTGACAAAACAGTTGAATCACTATCTCAAAAAGCAGATCGAATTTTATTGGATGTTCCCTGTAGCGGACTTGGCGTACTAAAACGTAATCCGGATGCAAAATGGAAATTGACATTGGAATCGATTGAGCGCACCAAAAAAATACAGCAATCTATTATTTCAGAATATTCTAAAATGCTGAAATCTGGCGGCCTGATGGTATACAGTACCTGCAGCCTATTACCAAGTGAGAACCAGGAACAGGTCAATACTTTTTTACAAGTTAATAAAGAGTTCAGTCTTATAAAAGAAAAAACCATCTTCCCCAGTCAGGGCTTCGATGGTTTTTATATGGCCCTTCTTAAAAAAGGGTAACTTATTTTATTTCAACAGATTCTATAATTTCATATCCCAGATATTTTTCAAGAATCTGGTGATATGCTTTTGTAGATGTGAATCCAAACCCACTTTCAAAAAACTCATTTATCGAAGCTAAATGCGCGCTTTTCTTTGGCATAATAAATCCAAGGTACTCTTTCGGTTCACTAAACACTTTTTGAATTTTTAAAAATTTAGAAGGTTTGTTTTTTAAGAAGGCCCAATAAGCCACGATATCCACATATCCAAAATAACTGTTGTCGCTTGCGATTTTCTCCAGCACTTTGGTTTGTGTTTCTGTAGTTTCGATTTTGAGCGCTGGTAAATAAGACTTCTTAATGCTATTCATGTATGTAGCGTGACTCGATTTGTTTACAACCATCGCATTTAATCCGTTAAAGCTTTTAGAAATTTCTTCGGCACTTTTTACTTTAACAGTCGGCACTTTCCCTGTTGTGATTAAAACCGCTACGTTTTCCAGATAGGGTGCAGAAATAGAAACTTCTTTTCCTCTTTCCATGTTGGTGGTCACAGAGCCTAAACCAATTACTTTAGAATTGGCATCCTTTACCGAGTTATAAAACGTGCTAAACTCTTTGTAAGGTTTATAAGTAACAACCAGCGAACCTCCGTTTTGATTCAACCAAACCACGTAGGATTCAATGATGTCAATTTCAATACCCTTTAATTTCCCGGATTCAGTATAAGCGTAAGGAAAATTCTCGTAGTAATACACATTTAATGAATCAGCAGATTGAGCTCTCGCTAAAAAAGCTGTAGCTAATAAAATAATAACAAGGCTTAATTTCTTCATAGGGGTTTAATTTTTTACAAATGTGCTTATTTATCTCTTACAAATGAACACCTACTCATTAACCTTTTGTCACTCCCCTGTTAATAAGTATCAAAAAATATAAACATAACCCATTGATAATCTCTTGATTACGATTCATTTAATCTCCCGGTATTCGGCTTTGATTTTTTCTTTCTCCTTATATTCAACTAAATTTACAAGAAACTACGTTTATGAAAAAATTAATCGGTCTTCTCTTTTTATGCATTTGTTTATCATCGCAAGCCCAAAACACAAAGGTGCAAAATGTAGATGCGGCAACTTTTAAAAAACTTATAGATGACAATAACGCCGCATTAATTGATCTCAGGACAACTGACGAAATAAATTCCAAAGGAAAGATCAAGGGGGCAAAACAGATTGATTATTTTAATAAAAACGCAGAGTCTGACATTAAAAAGCTGGATAAAAATAAAACGTACCTGATCTACTGCGCCGGCGGCGGAAGAAGTAGCGAGTGCGCCGAACTCATGACCAAGGAAGGCTTTAAAGAAATTATAAATCTCGAAAAAGGGTTTGACGATTGGAAAAGAAAAGGGTTTGCAGTTGTAGAAGGGAAATAAATTGGAACTTATTTACACCATACCTGGACTCGGCACTACAAAAGAGCTCTTTAAAAACATCTCGGTCTCTGGTCATCAGCTCAAAGTTCTTGAATGGCCGAAACCTTCAAAAGGGATGACACTTAAAGATTATGCGAAAGCGTTTTTAGACCAGATTGACACTTCGCAACCTGTAAATTTAATGGGCGTTTCTTTTGGAGGGCTGCTTTGCAGCGAGCTTTGTGACTTAGTAAAAACAAATAAAGTGGTTATCATTTCTTCCTGCAAGAGCCGGAATGAGCTACCATCCACTTTTAGAGTTTTAAAAATGTTGCCGGTTCAAAAACTCTTTAATGATAACCTGTATCTTTCATTTGCGTCCAAACTTAGTTGGGCTGTTGGTTTTGAAAAAAGCTATCTTCCTGAATTTCTACCAATGATGCGCTCCATGCCAACCGACTATTTTAAATACTGTATCAACATGCTCATTAACTGGGACAAAACGACGTATTCCAAAAAAATTTACCACATTCATGGCGATGCCGATACTTTGTTACCTCATGCATTTGTAAAAGATTTTGAAACCATTAAAAAAGGTACCCACGCTATGATCGTTTATAAGGCAAAAGAAATTAATACGTTTTTAAACAAATTTTTTAATGGATTATAGAGCACTTTTAAAACTTGCTGTTACCGCGGCCATTAAAGCCGGAGAAGAAATTCTGGAAATATATACCACAGATTTTTATGTAGAAACAAAATCGGACAATACGCCTGTTACACTTGCCGATAAGGCTTCGGGAGAGTGCATCACAAAAATTCTTGCTACCTCCGGAATTCCCGTGATCAGTGAAGAAGAAGAAATTTTAGACTATTTGGTGCGTAAAACATGGAAGCAAGTCTGGATTGTTGACCCGCTAGACGGCACCAAAGAGTTTGTGAAGCGCAATGGTGAGTTCGCCGTGAATATTGCTCTTGTTGAAGATGGCAAGCCTGTAATTGGCATCATCTATTCACCGGTGCTTAAAGATCTATATTTCGCATATAAGGAAGGGGGCAGTTACAAGATCACACAATCTGATGTGATTGCTGAGTTGACAAAAAAAAATATTCCAGATCATCTTTTTGACTTTGCAAAAAAACTACCATCGCAAAAACAGCCAAAAACTTATACGGTTGTGGGAAGCCGTTCGCATTTGAGTCGTGACATCAACATCCACGTCGACAAGCTAAGAGATCTTTACGGAGAAGTAGATATGATCAGTGTTGGAAGCAGCATCAAACAATGCTGGGTAGCTGAAGGTAAAGCACACGAATATTTGCGCTATGGTACAACCATGGAATGGGACACGGCGGCTGGACAATGTATTTTAGAAGAAGCAGGATGCCAGCTGATAGACCTTGAAACAAACCTACCTATGGTTTACAACAGGGAAAACATGAAGAATAATTATTTTATTGCGAAAGGTGGTTCACATAAGAATTAGTCGAGCGTTATTAATTTAGAAATCACGTAATTTCCATCGATCACCAATTGCTTAAAATCTTTTTTCTTTTTAATAATTACCTGATTGGTGGTGTAGCGCGTAATCGCATAATCGTATTCAATAGCCTCTCTTCCTTTTCTTTCCAGGGCAAGAAATACTTTTAAGTCATTCTCTTTTAATTGAAATGTTTTGTCTTTCTGAAAACCCCAGTAAGGCCGCTCCCTTATTTTTAAACCCGAGAATTTTTTATTTGGAAAAACATTCAACGAAGAAGTATAATAATTTACTTTGTAGCCGTTTTCTTCTTTTATAAGCACGTACTTTTCAGTGATAGAATATTTCTGCTGTTTGCCAGTAAGTGTTTGTCCCGACGCTGTTGCAAGCTGCTGTATAGCTTCTTCTACATGGCATTGGTAAAATGTAACAGAATCTCCTGTACTCAAATCTTTAAAAAGACTTGACGAAGAAATTGTAGTGGATTCTGTTTTTTGAGAACGACAGAGCAACCCCATAAAACAAATTAAAATAAACAGAACTTTTTTCATTGATGTATGATCTCTATTTGTTGGGCGAGCTTCATTGCTTTTTCTTTCGTTTTTACTACATCGGCATTCAGGTTGTCGTTGCACAAAACAACTGCCATTCTTCTGTAAGGGCGCGTGGTGGGTTTGTTGAAGACCTTTACATCTGTATTTGCGTTTTTCAGAACTTCTTCCACACCCTTGTAATCGGGCTTGCCGCCTTCTTTACTGGCCAGTACAACGGCAGATGCTCCTTGTTTTATTAATTCTATGTTTGGAATTGGAAGCCCAAGAATAGCGCGCGCATGAAGTTCGAATTCATTATAATTTTGTGTGTTGGCAAGCGTTACCATGCCAGTGTCGTGTGGGCGGGGAGATAATTCACTAAAATAAACTCCTTTGGCGGTTAGAAAAAATTCTATTCCCCAAATGCCAAAGCCGGTAAGTTCTTTAGTTACTTTTTGGCCCATCTCCTGCGCTTCTTTCAAATCCTTATCAGTAATGGCACAAGGTTGCCAGCTCTCCCGGTAGTCTCCCCGCTCTTGTCTGTGGCCAATTGGCGCGCAGAACAAGGTAGTGCCATTTTTCTGCGTCACCGTTAGTAAGGTAATTTCAGAATCAAATCTTATAAACTCTTCAATGATCACTTCTTTGTAATCTCCACGCGATCCTTCCATCGCATAATTCCAACTTTTTTCAATGTCTGCTTCTGATTGTACAATACTTTGGCCCTTTCCGCTGCTACTCATTAATGGTTTTACAACGCAGGGAATTCCAATAGTTGAAACTGCTTTTTTAAACTCTTCGAGCGTACTAGCATATTCGTACTTAGCTGTTCTTAATCCCAGCTGTTTGGAAGCCAGGTCACGTATCGCTTTCCTGTTCATCGTAAAATTTGCTGCTTTTGCACTGGGCACAACAGTTATTCCTTGTTTTTCATACTCATAAAATCTTTCCGTGCGTATAGCCTCAATTTCCGGAACGATGAGATCGGGTTTGTGTTTCGCAACAATTTTATCAAGTGCATCCCCGTCGAGCATGTTAACTATCTCAAACTCATGCGCCACTTGCATTGCAGGGGCATTTACATAACTATCCACAGCTATTACATGCTGACCTAAACGCTGAAGTGCGATAACCACTTCCTTTCCCAGTTCACCACTTCCAAGCAGCATCACTTTTTTTTGCATTCTACTCTCCACTTTGTTTAATAAATTTTGTTGTGTACGCTTTGCCGTTTACTTGTTTTAATCTTATAAAATAAACACCTTGCTTTAAAGTTTGAATATCCAGTTCAATGTAGTTGTCTTTTATTTCACTTATGTTTTGAGACAAACAAACTTTCCCTAAAACATCCACAATCTCAATTTGTACATTTTTTTGTCCCGCGCTAAGTTTAATCTGGATAGTATTCCTGGCAGGATTCGGGAACACGCTGAGTCTAACATCTTCTGTGTTTGCCGTTACGCCCACCGTGCTAATGCCATTCACATTAATATCATCAAGAAATAAATTGTTTCCGCCGCCACTTATGAAAACAAATTTAAATCTTACAATTCCACCAGCCCAGGAGTTTAGGATGTTTACTTTTTCAAGCCGCCAGTCATCGTCTGATCCAAAACCCGGCGTGTAAGATGTAGCAATGTTTCCAGGCACAGTATTTAAAGTTGCGGACGCAGCTCTAGTGTATATTTGCTGCCAGGTCTTTCCACAATTATTTGAAATGTACGTTATGAGCCTGTCATAGTTGGCTGTGATCTTATTTGCAAAATGCAGTCTGAATGTGAGTGTTGGGTTCGACACCGCACTGAGATCGTAAGGTGGGGAAATAAGTTCGTCAGTTAATGGCGCCTCTTTCCCATAGTTATTAACCATTACGCAATTTGCGCCGCTATAGGCACTTGAATACGTCAGCTCCCACTTTGTAGGATCATTGTCTGTATTTACTATGGTCCAGTCCGAATCAAATAAAGAAGGATCTTCAAAGCTGTCGTTGAAAGGGTACGAATAATTTACATTCGGAACATTGTCCAACACCTGCACCTTGTCGATAAAAGTAGCCGCTTTAGTTGTGCTTTGATACGTCTTTGTTAACTCAACAGAGTACGTACCCGGCGTGTTATACTTTACTTTTACAATGCTATCGGTAAGGCTTGAAGCAGATCCACCCTGGAAACTCCAGCTACGTGAAGTTGCACTACCTCCGTAAGAATTATCTGTAAATTTTACTGAATCGCCTTTACAAACAACAATTTTTCCATAAGGTAAAATAGCCGGATTAGCGGTGCAGGCTATGGGGTAAGTATAGGAATTGTTTGTTCCAGTAGCGTTCAAATTAGAATTTGTCCAGAGATTATTTCTTCCTGACGCAGATGAATTCATGCAGGCCGTCATACGTGCAACCTGTCCGGCTGAAAACATATTCAGACAAGGTCCGTTGGTGTAATCCATGTAATCGGTATACATTTCTCCATTAGCGTTACTGCCCGCACAGGTACTGGAAGGATTACGAGGAAAAGTGGGGCAACCACTGTTCGACGTCACGTGTGGCGGTGTATCTGCAACCAGATCATTCCCACAGTTAGCATCTCCCCATATGTGTCTCAGATTAAACCAGTGCCCAAGCTCATGAATTAAGTATCTGCCTTTAAAATTTCCCCATTGAGAATTTCCAGCAGCAGTTCCTATGTTACTAATAAGATCTCCACGAATGTTTATACCGTCAAGCGCCGCCGAGCCGCCCGGAAACGTTGCGTAGCCACCTCCGACACAATCCATACTGCTTGAGTAATGCATCGATTGAACGATCCAAATATTCAGGTATTTATTGCTTGGCCAGACTGATAAAGCTTTTACAGCATCTTCTTCAAAAGAACAATTACTAAGCGTACTGTAAATCCTGTTTATGCCATTGGTGCAATTTCCACTAGGATCAATAGTGGCCAACCTGAACTCCACGCTGAAAGGCGTTGCCAAAGACTTGAACGGAACGGGCGTTAATGCTGTATCGGGCTGCAGACGGTTAAATTCCTGATTTAAAATATTGATCTGATCAACGATCTGGGCGTCTGAAATGTTTCCTGCGTTTGTTGTATAAATTACATGAAACACAACCGGAATAATAAATGCCGGTGCCGCACTGGCCTTCAGCGCTCCTTTATGCTGGAGGTAATATTCCGTTTCTTTTTCCAGTTGCTGCTGGCTTTTTTTGAAAGAAGGGTTGGTCTCCATTTGCTTCTGGAAGTACTCATGACTGTTGCAGTTAAAAGATTGTTGACTCTTTACTTCCTGAAGAAGGAGGCATAAAGTAAAAGTGTAAAAAAGATATTTCATGCTTATTAATTTATCTGTTAAATCCGATGTTGATTGATTCCGGATAGCTGTTATGGAAGATCAGGTAAACCCCATAGCCAACCACCAAGCCGATGGTTCCGCCAATAAGTGATTTTGTTTTTCTCTTTTGCCTCGCCACTCTTTCGTAACCAAGAATATAAGCATCACTTTCAATGCTTTTTGGATCGCTGACTGTACTATGGCGGATTCTGATTTTTGTAACCCCACTTAAGGCCATAAAACCATAGGGTGCCACCGGAGCAAAAAAACTGCCCGTTGCACCTGCGGCTACGCCAATAATGCAAGAAGTAATAAGGGCCCCTCTTGCTTTAAAACCCTTCCTTGCGTCGCTCTCGCCTTTCATAAACATCCACATTTCATCGCGTGTAAATTCGTTGTAAATGCTTGGATCCTGAACATAATAGTAACGCTTATCTCCATTCGCAAACTTTACCATGTAAAGCTGGTCCATTTCGTAGTGAATTTTTTCAGTGTGCTTTTTGGGATTCATAATGGTAACTGTACTAAAAGTTGTATCAATTACCTTTTTGGCTATTATGTGTCCATTCATCAGGAAAATCGTATCCTGGGCCCTCTGGGAAAAAGAAATTGTAGAGAGAGAGAATAAAATGCCAGCTATAAAGAGCCTGTTAAACATAAACAAATATAGTTTTTATATCTGTCCCTTTACAAAACTTTAAACTGTGCTTTTATCGGTTAAATATTTGCCTAAAATCAATAGTTTACCACTTGCTCTTCAATGCTGGCCGGAATCTCACGGAACTCGTATTGTTGATTGCGCAGTTGTGGTTCAAATCCTGCTTCGCGTATGGAATCCTGAATGGTTTTATAAGTAAACCGGTGGGGGGCTCCCGCAGCACTCACCACGTTTTCTTCGATCATAATACTTCCAAAATCGTTTGCACCTGCATGCAGACAAATTTGCGCGGTAGCTTTACCAACAGTTAGCCAGCTGGCCTGTATGTTCTCGACATTAGGAAGCATGATCCTGCTGAGAGCAAGCATACGAATGTATTCATCAGAAGTAACATTATTTTTTACGCCTTTAACACGTCGTAATAAAGTTCCATCGTCCATAAATGGCCAGGGAATAAATGCCAGGAATCCTTTCGCGTGTGCGGGCTTTTGTGCCTGCACCTCACGAATCCATACCAGGTGCTCAAACCGTTCGTAGATGGTTTCTATGTGTCCAAACATCATGGTTGCGCTTGTTGTAATGTTTAGCTGGTGAGCAGCTTTCATAACCTCAAGCCATTCGCGTCCTGTACATTTTCCTTTGCTGATCAGGCGACGAACGCGATCATTTAAGATCTCAGCCCCTGCGCCCGGCAAGCTATCAAGACCCGCGGCTACAAGTGCTTTTAGCACTTCGGTATGCGTACTCTTTTCAAGTTTTGTAATGTGTGCTATTTCAGGCGGCCCAAGTGAGTGTAATTTTATTTGCGGGAAGTGTGATTTGATTTCCTTAAACAAGTTCACATAAAATGAAAGGCCCAAGTCAGGGTGATGGCCACCTTGTAATAAAAGCTGGTCGCCACCATACTTTATAGTTTCTTCTATTTTCTTTTTGTACGTTTCAATATCTGTAATGTACGATTCCTTGTGCCCCGGGATCCGATAGAAATTGCAGAATTTACAATTGGCTATACAAACATTAGTAGTGTTGAGATTTCTGTCTATTTGCCATGTAACTTTATTGGAATAATTTTTCCTGATCTTTCGCAGTTCGTTGGCAACAAAGATCAATTCGGCACTGGGTGCGTTTTCAAAAAGAAAAACACCCTCCTCAATACTTAAAAATTCTGATTTTAGTGCGCGGTTTAAAAGCGAATCGACAGTCATTTATATTTCACCTATTAGAGAATGATTAAAGTACAAATTTACCAAATCATTTGTTTGAACAAGGTTAAAAAACAAAAAACCCGTCCACGGCTCGCCGTGACGGGTTTTTTTAAAGAAATTTAAACTACTTAGTTTTTAATCAGCTTGCTGGTTTTAACCAGTTCGCCAACTGAATTATAAGCTCTTACTAAATAAGCACCTTTTGGCAACTCAGTAGTATTAATAGACTCTGAATTATGAACAGTAGCAGAAATTACCATTTCGCCTAAAGCGTTATAAACAACAACTTTACCTTCTAAAACATCCACTTTTATTTCATTAGTGAATGGATTAGGGAAAATAGAAGTTTCGCCTTTTGCAGTTACGGCAGTTAACCCTACTGTTAAGGTATTGGTATTACAAGCAACAACATTTACAGAAATTGCTGTAGTACCTGTACAACCTGCGAGGCTGGTTCCGGTAAGTGTAAACGATTTATTTCCAGCTGTGGAAGAATTGAAAGTTAAAGGACTTACAGTTGAATTAGAGGCACCAGACCATTGGTAAGTATTAGCACCTCCACCAGTTAAAGTAACACTTCCGGTTGTACAAACAGTTGCAGCAGAACTTACCGCTGTTACTGTTGGGTTAGGATTAACGTTTAACGTAACTATACCCGCCGCAATACAACCGTTGGTTCCAGTTCCGCCTAAAGTAAATCCGGTAACCGTTAAAGCGTTAACTACTGGAGCAAATAACGCAATTGGATTGGTAGTGAAAGCTTGTGTTGCGCTTAAAACATAAGTATATGTACTAGCGCCTGAAGTTGTAACAGTAAAATCTCCATCAGAACAAATGTTTGTTGGGCTTATTGCTATCGCTAAAGTAGGAGTTGGGTTTACAGTAATTGAAATAGTGTTTCCACCAGCACATACGTTAGGGAAAGCTCCTGAAAGAACAGCCACACTATAAATTGTGCTAGCTGTTGGAGCAGCTGTAGTTGTAACTGCTGTAGATCCTGTAGTCCATGAAAAGGTTGTTCCTGCACTCATAGCTGTCACAGTAACTGTTCTTCCTGAACAAATAGTGCTTGAGCTGGCTGATAACACTACAGACAGCTGGCCGCCCAGAGTAACCGAAGGAGTAGCAATACTTGGACAATTTCCGCCCGCTCCGAAACCAGTTACCGTATACACCGTAGTTGAACCGGGAGTTACTGTGATAGAGTTTGATACTGAACCAGTGCTCCATGAATATGAAGTGGCTCCTGTTGCTGTTAATGTTGCAGTTGTTGCAGGGCTAGAGCAAACGGTAAAGCTCGCTACATTAACTGTAGGTGTAGCTGTAACCAAAATTTGAGCCGTTTGTGAACCAACACATCCCGACGCACTTGTGGCCGAAACAATATAAATTGTAGTTACAGCTGGTGTAACTACTATAGATCCCGTTTGCTGACCTCCGCTCCATGTAAAATTGGAAGCAGCTACCGTTCCTGTATTTGTAGCAGTCAAAGTAACACTGTTACCCGAACATACACCAGTAGTTGATTGAGTTATTGATAAAGTTGGCTGAGAACATGGATTAGAGATCTTCACTGCATCCAAACCGATATAGTCGCTGTTCAAGGCAGTAGTAGAGGAGCCGCCATTTGTTACGAAATATCTGAAACCAACTCTGCCCGCAGTTGGACCTGCAAGACCTGAAACTGTTCCGGTAAAAATAGTCCACGTGCTAGGGTAACCTGTAGAAGTAAGATTAGGATTAACTGAAACCAATAAGGTTGAAAACGTACCAACAGATGTTGGCGTTGCTCCAACATTCGTACCATTACCTGCTGTACTATAATAAACCTCAAGTCTGTCAGGAAATAAAGCCGGGTTAGTTGTTGTTCTTGTAGCAAACTCAACTACCATACCATTACTAAGTGTAACGGAAGGAGTAATTAACCAGCTGCTGATTGTGGCAGGAGTGCTTGAGCTTGTATTATTGAAGTTAGCTCCGAAATAATCGTTGGGGCCGCCATTGAAGGCAGGAAATACGTTTGCTCCATTTCCCTGAAACCAGGAAAGTGTAGGATTAGCGGCTGCGGAAAGGTTTTGAACGTCCCAGCCAGCGGTTGCCGGAGTAAATGGGCTAGTGAAGTTTTCCTGGAATATTACCTGCGATTTAACTGAGAATACAGAGGCCGCTGCAAGTAATAAGAGAGTAATTTTTCTTTTCATGATTTTATTTATAGAAGTTAATTTTCGACTAAGATAAATCATTTTACTACTCCTCTGACAATAATAAGTTTTTTTCACAGTTGTAATTCTTGCCTGATTTTTTTAGATAAACTGTTTAGGATAATAGTGTAGGAATCGTGAATACAGCCCAGAATAAGGTTTCTGGGCACGCTGCCATCACAAATAATTGTATTCCAATGCTGTTTGTTCATGTGATAACCCGGTAAAATAGTAGAATATTTTTCCCGCAATTCTATCGCTTTGTCAGGCATACATTTTGCGTTAAATTGCATCGGGTTAGAATCAAGACTCATTAATAAAAATATTTTATTACCAACTTTAAAAACAAGTGTTGTAGTATTGAAAGGAAAACTCTCTTCAACCCCCTTTTTTATCAAACAATATTCTCTTATTTCTTCTGCATTCATTGATAACAATTTCTTAATATTAGCCCCAAATATCCTGAAAAGATTGCCAGTTGTAAAACAGCAGCCTTCTTATTGGCAAAACTTAAAATATTTGCATTTAATTAGCGTTAAAACATTAAAAATACGGCAGGATTGATAGTTTTTCAAAACTATTTTATTAAGTTTGGCGTTCTAAATTTTAAACATACAACTAAACAAAATAAACGACACATGAGCACAAAAACAAAAAAAACATCGGGCGGATTTCCACTAATTATTTCGGCCTTAGCCATCGTAATTTGCCTTTTAATTGGGGTTTTTATTTACAAGGCTATTCTTGGGGCAGATTCTAATTTTGAAGGTGGCGGTCACAAAAGTGCGAGCGGTCACAAAACTCCCATCAATATTCTTGGCACTATGTACATGGGTGGTTTCATCGTACCAATCCTTATTGGTTTTTTATTAACAGTAATTGCTTTTGCAATTGAGCGTTTCATCACTATTACGAAAGCAAGTGGAAAAGGAAACACAGATAAATTTGTTTCTAAGATCAAAGCTTTAATTTCCCAACACGATTTTGAAGGCGCATTAGCGGAATGCGACAGACAACAGGGGTCTTTGGCTAACGTAGTTCACGAAGGCATCTTAAAATACCGCTTTGTTGAAAATGATTCGACCATGGATAAAGAACAAAAAGTAGAAGCTATCACTAAAGCTATAGAAGAAGCAACTTCTTTAGAATTACCAATGTTATCTAAAAATATGGTGGTTATTTCTACCATGGCTTCTATTGGAACTTTAGCGGGTCTTATCGGAACAGTTGTAGGGATGATTACTGCATTCTCGGCTTTATCCGCTGCGGGTGCGCCTGACACTTCTGCATTAGCAACAGGTATCTCTGAAGCTCTTGTAAATACTTTGGTAGGGATCTTAACTTCTGCTTTGGCGATTATCTTTTACAACTTCTTCAGTAACCGTATCGATCAAATTACTTATGCAATGGATGAAGCGGGTTTCTCGATTGTAAAAGAATTTCAATCCAGCGGAAAGTAATTCCTGTTTCCGCTTTTTTGCGGAACAGATAAATCCCGAAATTTCTCGGGACTTTATGGAATTTTAATAAAGTATTCATCTAAATAAAAAAGAATTAAAGATGTCAAAAAAACCATCAAAAGGCGGAGCGCCTTCGATAGATATGACGCCCATGGTGGACTTAGCGTTCCTTCTGGTTACGTTCTTTATGTTGACGGCTTCTTTTCGTATGGCTGAGCCGGTTGTGGTTGACCCTCCTTCTTCTATTGGACAGGTCGATCTTCCGGATAATCATATCCTCGTAACGATCGACGAGAAGGGCCGCTCCTATTTCGGAATAAGCAATACCACTGCAAAAATGGAAGCTTTGAGAGAAATGGCTGCAAAATACAAGGTTGGTTTTACCGAACAACAAATTAAGAAGTTCAGTGGCTTGCCTAGTTTTGGAGTAGACATAAAAGATCTTCCTGCTTATATTGATGCAAACGAAGAAGGGCGTAGCAAATTTAAGCCGGGAAATAACAGACAAATAGGCATTCCTCTGGATACACTTACTCCAAACAACCAGTTAAAAGACTGGATTGCAATTGGTGGTAAAAAAGCAGTGGAAACCTATATTGCTGCTAAAGAACAAGCGCAGGAAAAAAACCAGGATTTTAAAGCAGAAAAACCCCGCTACGCAATTAAGTGCGCTGCTACAACAAAATACATTTATGTAAAGGATGTTGTTAAAAATTTTACTGATCTCAAAATTTATCAGTTTAATTTAATTACATCACTAGAAGGTGGTGGCACAGTTATTAATCCTTCAAAATAAGAATTAACGTTGCTTAGGCAGCATAAAAATTAATTATCAATGGCAGAGATACAAGACGGCGTTGGCGGTGGCCAAAAAGGCGGTAAAAAAAGAGCCAAAAAGCAGTCTACACGTGTAGACATGACGCCTATGGTGGATTTAGCGTTTTTGTTATTAACGTTTTTCGTTTTAACAGCAACGTTCAGTAAACCAAAATCGATGGAATTAACCTTTCCAGCTCCTCCTGAAAAAATCGAAGATTCTCCTCCGATTAAAAACGGAATCACTTTTCTTTTAACGAAAGATGACCGCATTTTCTATTACGAAAGAGAGTTTCGTGCGGCAGACGATGAAAAAGGTGCTAAAACTATTCTATCAGAATTAAATTTTTCTCAGGGGGCAAATGGATTGCACAAATATCTGCTTGAAAAAAATAAAGATATGCAGGACGCCATTAAATCACTTTCGGCAAAACACGACAATAAACAACTTGCAGACACTACATTTAAGCGGTTGGTAAGAGAAACAAAAGCCGACAGTCAATCGTGGACGTATTTGATTAAAACAGACGATAAGGCCACTTATAAAAATGTGATTGATTTAATTGATGAGTTAAACATAAACGTAGTAGGAAAGTACGTAATGGTTGATATTATAAAACCTGAGCTGGACCTGGTTAATGAAAAGGTTGGTGCTAATTAAAGGAGGTAAACATGTTTAAAAACTGGAACAGTGTAACACTAGAAGAACGGAATAACATCGTTTTTGAAGGCCGGAATCAAAGCTATGGAGCATACGAATTAAGATCGAACTATAATAGGCGCGTAACGTTTATTGTTGGCGGTATGATTCTTTTTTCTATTGCCTTGTTAGGCGTGAAAAAAATTATTGACCGACCGAAAGAAATAAAAGTTGTGGAGAATCTTAAAGTGGAACAGATCGATCTGACGCCACCCCCTCCAACGGAAGAGCTCCCGCCGCCACCACCACCGCCACCACCACCCCCAATGGTTGAAATGGTGAAATTTACTCCACCTGTTATTAAAGATGACGCTGTTGAAGAAGAGCCTCAGAAATTACAGGATGACGTAAAAGACACTCAGGTTGGTGTAAAAGATCAGGAAGGCGAGCAGATTATTGCGCCTCCTTCTGTAGAAACCGGCCCGGGTGAGCCCGCTGCTCCCGAAATTTTTACCATTGTGGAAGAAAACGCAGAATTTCCTGGTGGATTATCCGCAATGATGAAATACATTCAGCAAAACGTTCAATACCCTGCTATGGCGCGTGAAGCCGGTATCAGCGGTAAATGTTTTTTGAAATTCGTTGTGAACGAAACAGGAGATATTAGCAATGTGGAAGTTTTGAAAGGTGTTCCAGGTTGTCATGACTGCGACAAGGAAGCTATCCGCGTGGTTAAATCGATGCCGAAATGGAAACCAGCAAAAATGACCGGACGTGCAGTAAAATGTTACTTCAACTTACCCTTCAGTTTCAAGATTCAATAATAAAATTGATACGCAAAAAAAGCCGCGATTTTTAATTGTGGCTTTTTTTGGCACTTAACACCAGTAAAAAAAACGAACAATGAAGCTACTTGGTATAAACTCCCTTTCCATCTGGTTTGGAATGATTATGATTCTTTTAGTACTGGCAGGAGCATTTGCCTTCGCGTTTACTGACTTTATGGATTACAGGCTCTATGGCCGCAAACGCTTCTTCTTTGTGCTTCTGTTATTAGCCTATGGAGTGTACCGTATTTTCAGATTACGCCAACTATTAAAAGAAAATAAAAATGAAGCGTAATTTTCACTTGCTTATCGCATCTGCTATTGGCTTCGCGCTTTGCTCCTGCAATGCCCCGTTTAAGAACGACTACCAGGACAATTCTCCAACATCAGGCAAGCTAAAAGTATATTATGATGAAGGGCTCGCCTTGCACGTTAAAAATCAGACAGCAACTTTTGAATCTCAGTACAAAAACGTAGCGATCGAACTTTTTCAAACCTCCGAAAATGAAGCTGTTCAGGCTCTGTACACGGATAGCTGCGAAGCTATAGTGATATCGCGGTTGTTAACCGATTTAGAGAAGAAAGCCTTCAGTTCAAAAAACTATTCTCCAAAATACTCAGCTGTTGCAAAAAGTGGAGTAGCTCTAATTACGAATGTAAATACCAACATCTCCAACCTTTCATATGACGAAATAATGGCTTTGCTTAAACGTCCTTACACGTTTAAAGACAGCATTGGCAACGAACAATCGCTAAGAGTCTTGTTTGATAAAAACAATTCTGCTGTTTTGCATTACATGATAGATTCTGTGCTTAAGGAAAAACAACTTTCTTCAAGTTGCTCCATTCTTAATTCTACATTGGAAAGTATTAATTACGTTGCTGGAAATAAAAACGCATTGGCATTTATTGATTTTGCATGGCTGAGCGACGCTGACGATTCTGTTTACAAAGCTAATATACACAAGATAAAATTCGTGAGTATAAGTAAAAAAGGCTCCAACACTTTTGAGTTTCCAGACCAAAGCAGTTTTAAACTCGGCCTTTACCCGTTCATCCGCACGGTATATGTTATGCGCAAAACAGGAGAGTTTTCATTGGCAAAGGGATTTGAAAGTTTTATTGCCGGGCCAAAAGGTCAGCTAACTTTTCTGAAACAAGGGCTTTTACCAACCCGACAAGGAGAGCGGTCCATTCATATAAACATGGAGGGAGAACCTGATAATAATCAATAATATCTCTTAAAATACCTTAAAAAAGCAACAAGAAATTTATCTGGCACCCCCTTTGTAAACACATAAATACCTATTTTTAATCTTTTAAAATTTGTGCGTATGTGTAGGTTTAAAAAGGAAAACCGAAAAAAGAAGAAACCGAATTCGCGCTTAACAAAAACACTATGAAAAACTTAATTTATACAACTGCATTTGCTTTCTTAGCTTCCGCTGGATTTGCGCAAACGCTTCAGGAACTAGTTACCAAAACAGATAACGAAAACTTTGAAGTTGCCGCCGCCGGCTACAGGACTTTAATTACAAAAGATCCATCAAAAGGCGAATACTATTTTTACTACGGTGAAAACTTTTTTAAACGCGGGGACATTGACAGTGCTAATATTTTTTACTCCAAAGGCGTGGAAACAAATGCAACAAATCCTTTGAACTATGTTGGCTTAGGAAAAGTGCTTTTATCGCAGGGAAAAATACCCGAAGCAAAAAAGAAATTTTATGATGCTGCCGCCATAGGAGCAAATAAAAATGCGGAAGCTCTGCGCAGAATAGCAGAGGCCTGGTTAGTAACAGACACCAAGAATGCCGACGAGGCAATAGTTTTGGCTAATAACGCAATAAAAATAGAACCCAAAAATCCTGAGAACTATATTTTACTAGGAGATGCGCTGCTTGAAAAAAATCCAAGCGATGGAAGCGCGCCTGTGAAGAGTTATCAGCAGGCTACAACTTTAAATCCGAAAAACACAAAAGGTATTTTGCGTGAAGGCAAACTATATCAACGCGGACGTAACTATCAATTGGCCCTTGACTACTACAAAAAAGCTATGGGAATAGATCCTACCTATGCTCCTGCTTACCGGGAAATTGCTGAGTTGTATACGCTAGCAGGTCAGCCATCTAAGTCGATTGAAAACTGGAAAAAATATTTGGAGCTGAACAATAGCGACTACGCCCGCTACCGTTTTATGAGCGCTTTGTTCGCAAATAAACAATACACCGACGCAGTAAAAGAATACGAAGATTTGAAAAAATCTAATTTTGATAATGTTTATTTAGAGCGTTTAGCAGCCTACAGTTACGCTGAAATGGGCAATAAACCAGATACAGCTGCTTATACAAAGGGTTTAAAAGCCATTGACCAGTTTTTTGCGACGGCTGGCCCTAATTTTAAATATATATCCAATGACTACAAATACAAGGGTCTTTTATTATCCCGCATTGGTAAAGATTCCCTTGGAATGATTCAAATGGAAAAAGCCATTGCTCTTGACTCAACATCAAGTTCAGAAATATATGGCGCTTTAGCCGGTATTGCTGCTAAAAACAAGAAATACGACAAGGTGATTTTTTACATGGAAAAGAAGGCAAAAGGAGATTATAAAAACCTAAGCGTGAATGATTGTTTCGATCTTGGTAAAGCCTATTATTTCACTGGAATTAACAAGCAAAAAGAAGTCAGCGACCTTAGAGAGGCACTTGCGAAAAAGAAAAAGCCTACCGATAATCCTGAGTTAAGCGCAAAAGACGACGAGGCCGCCGCTTCCTTTGCTAAAGCAGATTCTGCTTTCAAGCGTTTAACACAATTAAATGCAGTTTGGCCATGGGGTTATACTTGGAGAGGAAGAGCAAATGCTTTGATTGATCCAAAAGTAACGAGTGATTCTACCAAAGCTTTCTACGAAAAGGTAATTCAGTTGGTGAAGCCTGAAGAAAGAACAGGAGCTTATAAAGCGAATATGATTGAAGCAAACGAATACCTTGGTTATTATTACGTTACCAAAAAAGATGACGCTAAAGCCAAAGAACATTGGCTGATGGTAAAAGAACTGGATCCGTCTAATCCAAAAGCTGAAAATTATCTGAATCCTAAAAAATCTCAACAAGCCCCTCCTAAGCCGGGAGTCAAAAGATAAAATTTAACCCTCTGAATTTTCAGGGGGTTTTTTATTTTTTATCATTTGCCATACTCTCCAGTGTATAAATAGCATCGAGCGTTAGCATAGAATCCACTGAAATATTTCTTTCGCCGGCTTTAATTATAATATTTTTAAACCATTCCGAAGTACTGCGAATCTTTCCTTTCATTTCCTGTATCTTTTCTTTTTTCAATCCAGGATGGCAATAAGTTTCGTAGGCCATATCCACAAAACCTCCCCCGAATTTGTTAAGGGTTGCTTCGGTATGTAAAAGAATAATAACATCTGCTTTTCTTATTTTTGCAGTGTAATCTATTTGCGAAACAAGTAAAGGTGAAGAATAGGACTCCGGGTAAATCTCTTCATTATAGTACCAGAAGCTGGATGTAGCAAAGGTACTGTTAGTCAAATTTGTACCATATATATACCACCAGAAGCTATCAGATACCACCAAAAGATTTAGTTTTTTGTTTTTTGTCCGGTCATTCTTTATTTCCCATTTACAATACGCCATTTTGAATGTTTTCGGATCCTTGTAAAGATTGAGACTCTTAACGGCGTCATTGTCTGGCGCTTTCAAAGAATCGTGCACCGTTACACTCTTAATGCTGATGTCGGGTAAGTCAGTGCTTAATTCTTTCTCTGTATATTTCACAATTGAATCAAAAGCATACACACTCGCATAATTACTCCAATGGATTCCGAGCTGGGGATAAAGAGGGTATGTACTCGTATACTTTTTACTGGTGTAATAGTTATAAAAATCAATGTGATTAAGTGCGTTCCTTTTTATTGCATCAATAAATCCTTCGTAATTGGTTTTCGTTTTTTTTGTCTTGTAATTCTCAGGAATATATTCCGGGTAGAAACAAGCTTTGCCTGGAGCCAATACTAAAAAGATCAGCTTGTTGTGATTTCGCAATGTATCTTGCACGCTCTTTAGCTTTTTTACAAAATTTTCGATCTTCTTCTCTCCTATAAAATCCCGTCCGTAGTAGGCATCTATATAGTCGCTTTCATAGAGATAATTGTCCTTGCCAACAACAAGATAAGTGGCATTCGCTTTTTTAAAAAGAGAAAAATTAATCTGGCAAATTAACCGAAAATAATAATTATGCAGGCCAAAATTCTCTTTTAAGAATTTATCTTTTTGAGATTGATAATCACCGTGAAACCAGCCCTGCCAAGAAAAATCGACATCGCCTTCCGGATAGTAGGCACCATCAAGCGGGCGAATGTAATTTTTAAATCCACTTACCGTTTGTAGGAGTGGGACAAATAAAAACAAAATCAGACCTAAAAAGATCATTTTTTTTCCAATGCGTTCTATTTTTGTCTCCTCTCTCAAAACCGGAAATAAATAAATGGGTTAAAATTTGTAGCTGCAATGCTGGCAACGGCGAGTGTGAACAAAACACAGCTAATAAAACAGTAGATCATTGTTCCATAAAGTCCCACATTCAAATTGTAAACCTTCTGCTGAATTCTTTCGCCTGCATTAACGGACGTAAAAAAGGAGAATAAAAATGCAAGAGCCAGGTAAAAGAAGAATTGATTATTAAAGTACCCGGGAGGCATTCCATAATTTACGGAGTAGAGTTTCTGAATAATTCCAAAGGCCTTCTCCATAGATTCGGCGCGGAAAAAAATCCACCCAACCATAACGATCAAAAATGTAATAAGCATGGAAGGACCCTTTCCGATTTTTTTATAAACATCCAGCAGAAAAATTCGTTCAAGTACTAAAAACGCTCCGTGATAAGCGCCCCAAAAAATAAAGGTCCAGGAGGCCCCATGCCAAAACCCGGAAGCTAGAAATACCACCCAAAGATTAACGTACATTCTTGCCTTGCTATTCACTCTGTTACCACCAAGCGGGATATACAGGTAGTTTTTCATCCAGTTTCCTAAAGTAATGTGCCAGCGTCGCCAGAACTCAGTAATGCTCTTTGACGTGTAAGGATTATCGAAATTTTCCGGGAACCTGAATCCAAAAATTCTTCCAAGTCCGATTGCCATGTCACTGTAACCACTGAAGTCAAAATAGATCTGGAAGGTATAAGCCAGGGATCCAATCCACGCTGTAGCTGCCGACACTTTTTCTATAGGGATGTTAAACGTGCTGTCAGCGTATCCGGCCATCGTATTGGCTATAAAAACTTTTTTGGAAAGACCTAAAGTAAAGCGAAAAAAGCCGAGCAGCTTATTATCGATCGTATCCTGAGCGCTGCGATCTGGAATTTGATCTGCTATTTCATGATAACGGATTATAGGTCCGGCAATGAGCTTTGGAAAAAGAATAATATACAACTGGTAATGCCAGAAATTAGTTAGGGGCTTGTGAACGCGCCTGTAAACGTCAACTACATAAGTAAGACTTTCGAATGTGTAAAACGAGATGCCTATTGGTAAAATGATCTTAAGGATGTGAACCGGCTCTACGTTGAAAAAGGAAAGGATCTGATTGGCGTTGTCGACAAAGAAATTGCAATACTTAAAATAAAAGAGCAGTCCCAAATTTATTGAAATAGAAAACAGCATAATCAATTTTCTTTGCCTGTCATCCGTGCTCTTGTCCATTTCGCTTACAAGAAGAAAGTCAACAAGGGTTGTGCCGAGAATTACAAAAATGAACCGTGGGGCGCCCCACGCATAAAAAATGATACTTGCGACCAGTAAAAAAAAGTTTTTGTATTTTCTGCCGGTAAAATGATACAGAAGTATTACAAAAGGGAGAAAATAAACAAGAAATGTGATGCTGCTGAATACCACAGGGAATTTTAGGACGAACTTAATTAAATTATTTAAATGCTACAAAATAAAGCAAGGAGCTCAGCTCAATACTTGTAGCTTTGTTTGATTGTAATTGAATAAAGTACTGATCGATTTTCCCAAATGTCAGAAGAACATCTATATCAAATAGGCCTCACATTAATTGATGGCATTGGCGACGTGAACGCTAAGGCGCTTCTGGCGTATTGCGGTACTCCAAAGGAAGTATTCCGCCAAAAGAAATCACACCTTCAAAAAATACCCGGCATCGGAGAGATCAATGCTAAGTCTATCATTTCGAGTCATTCTGTGCTAAGCCGCGCCGAAGAAGAGCTTAAATTCATTGAGAAATACAAGATCAGGCAATTGTTTTTTACAGACGATGCCTATCCCTCCCGTTTAAAATACTGTAGCGACAGCCCCATTCTGCTTTACTATAAAGGCAAAGCAAATCTCAATTGCGAAAGGATCATTGGTGTTGTGGGAACAAGGCGGCCCAGTGAATATGGCAGGCAAATGACCAAAGAGTTAGTAGAAGGTTTGAATACAAGTGGTGCTTTGATTATCAGTGGGCTTGCCTATGGCGTGGATGTCTTAGCACATAAAACAGCGCTTGATAATGAAATGGACACCGTTGGCGTGATTGGACATGGCTTGGATCGCATCTACCCACAAATCCACGATAAAATTGCCAAGCGCATGATTAACCAGGGCGGCTTACTTACCGATTTTATGAGTGGTACAAATCCCGATGCTGTTAACTTTCCAAAACGAAACCGCATTGTTGCGGGTTTGTGTGATGCTCTGGTTGTTGTAGAAAGTAAACGAACAGGGGGAAGCTTAATTACAGCAACCATCGCAAATAGCTATAATAAAGATGTTTTCGCTTACCCCGGCAGGGCCGGCGACGGACTGGCAGAAGGCTGTAATGGTCTTATAAAACGTAACCGTGCCGCACTGATCGAAAACGCAGAGGATCTTTTGTTTGCGATGCAATGGCAGGAAAAGGATGCTAGTCCTGCTAAATCTAAACAAGTTCCTTTGCTTTTGAATTTGTCAGAGGAAGAAAAAATAATCGTAAATCTATTTTCCGAGAAAAAATCTATTCACGTAGACGAAATATGTCAGGCCACACAACTTCCTGTCAGCAAGGTTTCGGCCTTTCTCCTTAATTTAGAGTTTAGCAATCTAATAAGAAGTAAACCCGGAAAGATTTATGAATTAATGTAAGCTTATTTGAGCCCTTCAATTTTATAGATAAACGCTTCTTTATAAAATCGCGTTTTAATTTCTTTAAAACAGCTTATCCCTCTCTGCTCAAACGGCCTTGGGTACATTGGATTCATATAAATAATCCAGGTTTCTGAGGTGGTTGAACACCTTATCTTATCCAATACTTTTCCTAAAACGCTTTCATTAAAGGGGTTAAACAAAAAGTAAACGGTCGGCTCATCTTCATAGCAATAATCAAGGGCGTTTTGATGAGCGAAATGAATCTCTGAACTATTTTTCCTTAGTTTATATTGCTGCAGGTTCGTTTCGGCTTCATTGATCAATTCCTCATCCAGTTCTATTCCTGTCAATCTTTTGTATCCGCAATACTCAGCAACAAATAGCACCCTGCCCTTACCACAGCCAATATCCACGAAATCAAAGGTTTTTGTTTCCTCCGAAATTTCTGAGAGTAGGCGTAGGATGACTTTGTAGCTTGCTCCCTGGTAATGAAAAAACTCTGCCGAATCACTCTTCTTAATAGTAGCAGTCTTTATTCCGAATTTTCGCTCGTAAAGTGCCTCAGCTCTTAATAAACTTAAGGTATTAAAAAGCCCTCTTAATAAAACCGAACGAAAAAAGTAATAGAGGTAAAGTGTAATTTTCAAATTATTGGGTATTAAATGTTGGGTAAAATTAATACCTTCATAAGCATATTCCCAACAAAAATATTTGTTGTATGCAAATTGATTTAGAAGCTGAGAGAAAAGAGATCTTAAAACGCTACAGACACCTGATGATAGCCTGTAAGCGCAGGTTAGAAAAAGGAGATAAGGATCTCATCAGGAAGGCCTTTGAAGTTGCTGTGGAAGCTCACAAAGAGATGCGCCGTAAAAGCGGCGAACCTTACATTTACCATCCTATTGCTGTTGCACAAATTTGCGCCGAAGAAATAGGCCTTGGCAGTATAGGCATCGTATGTGCTTTATTGCATGATACGGTTGAAGACACAGACCTTTCGCTGGAAGACGTAAAAGGTCTTTTTGGAGAAAAAGTCTCTCAGATTATTGATGGCCTCACCAAGATCTCCGGCGTGATAGACAACACGTCGTCTATACAAGCTGAAAATTTCAGGAAAGTCCTCCTAACCATGAGCGAGGACATCCGCGTGATCCTCATAAAGCTGGCAGACAGGCTTCACAATATGCGTACGCTGGAGCACATGAAACGCGACAAGCAAATGAAGATCGCCAGCGAAACGCTCTTTCTGTACGGTCCGCTTGCTCATCGTTTAGGTCTTAATACAATTAAAACAGAGCTTGAGAACTTAGGCTTAAAATATACCGATTCAGAATCATACAACGAAATAGCACTAAGGTTAAAAGAAAGTGAACCGGAAAGAAAAAAATTTATTCAAAAGTTCATCGAACCTTTAAAAGAAATTTTAACTGAGCAAGGTCTAAAATTTAAAATATTCGGCCGGCCTAAATCTATTTTCGGTATTTACAACAAGATTAAAACTAAACATGTTTCGTTTGACGAGATCTACGACTTGTTTGCCATCCGTATTGTTATTGATTCCCCGATTGATCAGGAAAAATCAGATTGCTGGAAAGTATATTCCATTATCACTGACTTCTATCATCCGAGTCCGGAACGTTTGCGCGACTGGATCAGCACGCCAAAAAGCAACGGCTACGAAAGCTTACACACAACGGTCATGGGTCCGCAAGGAAAATGGGTAGAAGTGCAGATTCGTACCACTCGTATGGACGACCTTGCTGAAAACGGTTATGCGGCACACTGGAAATACAAAGACAGTGCTGCCGAAAAAGAAAGTAAACTTGAGAACTGGTTACTACGTATTCGCGAAATGCTCGAAAATCCAGACCCGAACGCCCTTGAGTTTATTGATGATTTTAAACTCAATCTTTTCAGCGATGAGATGTTTGTGTTTACGCCGAAAGGCGATATGAAAACTCTTCCTGTCGCTTCTACGGCGCTTGATTTCGCGTTTGAGATTCACACCAAGGTTGGAGAACATTGTATTGGCGCAAAAGTAAATCATAAATTGGTTCCTTTAAGCCATGAACTTTCCAGCGGCGACCAGGTAGAGATTTTAACCAGTAACAAACAAGTTCCTAAAGATGATTGGTTGAACTTTGTGATCACCGCAAAAGCAAAATCCAAGATCAAGAACAGCCTTAAAGACCAGCGGAAAAAAACTGCGGAAGACGGCAAAGAAATCATGAAACGCAAGTTTGACCGCCACAAACTTGACTTCAACAATCAGAACATAAACGAATTTTATGCGTTCTTAAGACTACCGTCGTCTCAGGAACTTTTTTACCGCGCTGCCCTTGGCAATGTGGATGTAAAAGAAATTAAAGAATTTCTAAAATACAAAGAGAATCCCTTAAAGAAGAAGAGAAAAACGGATACTCAAAAAATAGAACACCTTGTTACAAGCGCTCGCGGAAAAACGGACATGCTTGTTATTGGTGACGACCTTCAAAAACTGGATTATAATCTAGCGCCTTGCTGCAATCCGATTCCTGGTGATGATGTTTTTGGTTTTATCACAGTTGGCGAAGGGATAAAAATTCACCGTGTAAATTGTCCGAATGCCATTAAATTGCTTTCTAACTA
>Ga0335394_10000681_pt1 | contig 36711 bp, 24 predicted proteins | sample MAT03_FD_205741 | JGI IMG/M metagenome (GOLD analysis project Ga0335394, IMG submission 205741) | Freshwater microbial communities from Lake Fryxell liftoff mats and glacier meltwater in Antarctica - MAT-03 (spades assembly) (version 2) ...
CACCTCCAGCGGCGGTTCGACATTCAGTGATGCTCGGGTACTGCTCCGACATCGGTACCGGCGCGATATCTACGACAATAACCCCTCCTACAACCGGCTTCAGTCGATTCGTCAGTTGTTTCGTGCGGAGGGTTTCAACGCCTTCCTCCGGGACGGAAATGACGGTTACTCCGACGGGCCCATCCAACTCGGCATTGAACGGCCGTACCGGATCGCCGGGTCGACCTTTGAGATCGATGAGAATGACGAGCCCAATGAACCGTGGCCGGGTGCCGAGAATCCGTTCCAGTTCTTTGATCCTCAGGAATTGTTCACGGTGTCCGAAGCGGCCGTCTCGCAGGTTCCCTACACCGAGCCCGCCAACAATGTTTTGGGCATCCAGGCGACGACCAATTTCGTCGACCGTTTAAGCAAATTTTCAGCCCTTCGCAGCACCTACGACCGGCACACGTTTTATCGGTTGCTGGGTCAGTTGGGAATGGATTCCGTCCCGGCTAATCGAGGTCAGATTCACCTGAACTACGACAACCGTCTTGATTTCGACACCCGATTGGCTGGCGCGCGGCCGAATGCAGGCTGGGGTTTCTTTGCCACCAACTTTGTCCACTGGTCCCCGCTTGGGTTTTTCACCAATGCCGCGGATGCGATTCTCAAGACGGCTTATCCGCCGGGCACGCGAGGTCTGCCGGTCGTCGCCGTCACGAATCTCTCGGTCTGGCCCACCAACCTCTACGTGCCGGAGGTTCACCGCTCGCTTCAACTGGCTGCCAACATTTATGACGCGACCACCAACTCCGCCCAAACGACTTTCCCGTACTTGCCGCACGTCTATCGGCCTCTTTTCACACGGCGGGCGGATGGCCCTGTCCTGATCACGGGATACCAGTCGGTCTGGAACGGAAGAACATTTTGGGACACGTCGGTGGTCGTCAACCATCCGGACCTCGATGAGGACGGCGCCACCGACCCAGTGGACCGCAACACCCACGTCGCAGGTGTTCCGCTCGTGATAGGTGCGAAGAAGGGATTCCCGAACTTCAACGAATTCGCCATGCAGACTGTCGTTCAGGCGACCCGCAAACTGGAACTGGTGAAGGCTGCGCCGCAGGCCAGACCCACCATCACCAACCAGCTCTACACGATCGGAATCTCGAACCTGTTCGGGCTGGAGTTCTACAACTCCTACACCCAGGCCTTCTCCCGATCCATCGAGCTGCGGGTTCGGATTGAAACCGACATGGTGCTCTCGAACGAGTTTCGGGTGGTACGCCGCCTCGGACCATTGACCCTGGCCACCAACATCCTCTACGACCGTTCGAGCCAGGAACGGACGTGGCAGGGAGGGGAGTTCAAGTTGCCCCTTACCCGAGTCCTAACGTTCATCCCGGATTCGATCTACCGCGCGGACGGCACCCTGCTCAGCCTCAGCAATCGGACCCAGGTGCCGTTTGAATCCGCACGTGGTTTCCCCATCCCCACCTGGCGGCTGTCGATCACCAACCGCTTGCAGGCGATGCTCATCGACGCCAGCCCCGGCGGCAACGGGCGGATCATCGACTACGTCGACCTCGACAATCTGAACAGCGTCATCGACGTCACGGCGGCTCTGTTCGGTCAGGAAGACGACGCAGGGTCAACTTCGTTGATTGGCTCCTTCTGGCAGACCAATCGCGTTGGGGGCATTCCCGATGGCGTCCGGAACCAGGTCCAGGCCTCGTTGGGCAGCATCAACGTCGCGGAATGGAACAGCGCTTCCTTCGACCCGATCACCGGTCTCGACAAGGAGAAGGCGGTCGATCGTTTCCGGCAGTTCGTCGGACTGGGCGGGGGTGGGTCGCAGTCCCCCACGCTCCGAATGCAGGTGCCTTTTTCTCCGGCTCGAAAGCTCTTCCAGAACAAGGCCTGGCAGGTGAACGACCCACTGGTCAACGATCTCTACTTTGACCTCGAAGATCCGTCGCGGACCAACGATGTGCGTTACGTCAAACCGGTGCGCGCCGAGATCGGGTCAGATACCCACAACTTGGGCCAGATCAATTATCGCTACCGACCCTGGCAGGCCAACCTGTACAGCAGCGGTGACAGCACGGATTACGACATCGCCGTCAAGGATCCGCAGGTGAGCCGCTCGGATGACTGGGACTTCCCGACCAACGCCCTTCCGTCAGTCGGCTGGCTCGGCCGTATTCACCGGGGAACTCCCTGGCAGACGTTTTACATGAAGTCGGGTGTCGCCATTCCCCGCGAATGGATCCGCTGGAGCGGTCACGTCCCGCTCCAATTGCCCGGGTTGGCGGGATTCTTCCACCCGAGCACCCATCCCACCAACGATTGGCGGATTCCCGGCCTGTTCACCACCGCCATCGGCGAGAACGCCGCCCGTGGTTTGCTCTCCGTCAATCAATCGGGTCAAGCCGCGTGGTCCGCGGTCCTGAGCGGAATTCCGGTTTTGACCAACCAGTTGGCGACCGATGTGGGTCCCCGCTTGATCGAACCGAACACGCTTGAGGTCCGAACGATCGTCGACGGCATCAATCTGGCGCGCACGTTCCGCCAAGGCGGTCGCTTCAACTACCTGGGAGAAATCCTCTCCACCCCTGAGCTGAGCGTGGTATCGCCGTATCTGCGGTTGAGTGCCGGACCTCGTGGAACCCCGGCCGATGCCGTGGTGGAACGGATCCCGCAAATGGCCTTGTCGCTGCTGAAGCGGGATGAACCAAGATTTGTGGTGTATGCTTACGGCCAATCGCTGCGGCCGGCACCGGCTTCGGTGGTCACCGATTTCGGACCGTACTTCCAGATGCCGACGAACTACGTGATCACCGGCGAGTACGTGACGAAGACGCTCATGCGGTTGGAGACCATTCAAGACCTGGATCCGCTCACCGGGCGGACGCGGCAACGCATCCTGACGGTCAAGGAGAGCTATAATGAGGTTCCGCCGACCGAGTGATTCTGCCTGGCGAAGACTCGCGTTCGCCAAGTGGAGCGTGTCGTGCGACGTTCAACCCTGATTCGCGAAACCGATCTGACCTGATTCCTTTCTGTTATGCGCATGCGAACCCGAACCCTGCTGATGATCGGCGTCCTCGCCTTCGTGGCGACGGCGGTCCTCTGGCGTCTGGGTGACGCCCGGTTCTCGGTGCGCCGCGGCCCCTGGACGTCGCGGACGGATACGTCGTCGCCCTTGCAGACGACGTTTTCGAACCTGGTGGTTGCCCGTGTCCCTGTACTGCCGGCGTCACTTGCGGCAACCGCCGCTCCCACCGCCGCCGCTCCGGTCGCGACAACCGACGATCGCAAATCGCTGCGATTGACCAATACCGATCGGCCGGTGGATGCGCTCTCCCGCGATGAGCAGGCCCTGGTGCTGCGAAATGCCTTTATCGACACCTCGACAGGCAGGTCCTTGGAAATCCCGGAAAACCTGCGTGCCGGGGACGAACCGGGCTCTTACGTCGTTCAGGCGCGTGGCGCCGTGTCCCGTGAGTTTCAGGATGCCCTGCGCAACGCGGGGACGCGCTTTGTGTCCTACGTTCCGGTGAACGCCTACCTGGTGGCGGCAACCGCCGCCCAGGCTGCCCGGCTCCAGGAACTTGCGGTGGTGGGTGCGGTGGTACCTTTCGAACCCTATTTCAAGCTGGAACCCGCACTGTTGGGGCGAGCCGTCCGTGACGAGATCCTGGCGCCGGACCAACGGCTCACCATCACTCTCCTTCCTGGAGCGGCCCGCGAAGTTCTCAACACAGCAGGTGCCGAGGTTCAGGCCGAGTTCGCCACACCCTTCGGTCCCGGCTTCCTGGTCGACGCCAAGGGCATGACTCTCGCCGGCCTGGCCCGAATTCCCGAGGTCCAAGGCATCGAAATGTTTCGGCAACGGCAGCTGCTCAACGACCGGGTGCGCGACCGTTTCGGCATTTCCCTGGGCACCAATGCCCCCGGGGTCTACACCAATTATCTGGGCCTCACGGGGACGAACGTGGTGGTGAACATCAACGACTCGGGCATCGACGAATCCCATCCGGATCTGTTGCGGCGGGTCACTGGGGACGCAGCATCCACACTGGTGGATTTGGACGGACACGGCACCCACGTCGCGGGAACGATTGCCGGCAGCGGCGTGATGTCAGGCTCCGTCAGCAATGCCCCCGGTTCAGCCATTCCCGGTGCTGATTTCCGTGGCATGGCTCCCGAAGCGAAGCTCTTCGCGCTTCCCGTCGATCTCAACACGGGCCCTTTGATCTCCGATGCCTATTTGCAGCGGACCGCGGCGACCAATTACTACGTCACCCAGGGCCGGACGAATCTGCTGATCTCCAACAACAGCTGGGGATACATCAATGCCTTCGAATACACCGTGGCATCGGCCAGCTACGATGCGGCGGTTCGTGATGCACTGCCGGAAATGACAGGAGCTCAGCCCATCCTCTATGTTTTTGCCTCGGGTAACGAAGGCAGCGGCGCTGATGACGGGCAGGGGGGGGAGGCCAACACCGTTCGCGCCCCGGGCACGGGCAAGAACGTGATCACTGTCGGGGCCATCGAGTCCCTGCGAGAGATCACCAACGAGGTCGTTTCGATCCTGCCCGACGGGACGTTCACCACGAATCAGGTGTTCCTCGGCGAGACCGATACAGACGACCAGATCACCTCGTTCTCCGGCCGCGGCAATATTGAGCCCGGCATCGAGGGTCCGTTCGGCCGGTTCAAGCCGGACGTCGTTGCGCCGGGATCCTTCACCATTTCGGCCCGCTCCAGCGATTGGGTGGACCCTGAGTTCTTCACCAGGGTTCTGGTGAACCGGATCGAACGGCAAAATGTGACCCCGGAAAACCGGATGAATTACTCACTGTTTGTCCCGGAGCGGGCGTCGGAATTCCGGGTCCGACTCCTGCGCAACGATTTTTCTCCCGACCCGTTGCCATGGCTCCCCATGTACCTCCGGTACGGTGATATTGCGGACGTGGGTGACCTGGTGGGAACCAACAACATCATCCGGGTCCCGCCGGACGGGACACTGCGTGCCGGGGATTGGTTCTACAGTGTGGGCAACAACGAGGATCGCGCGGTCAGTTACGACATCCAGACGTTGATCGTGATCACCAACGGGAACGCCGGCTACTTCGATCAGCTCAAGCAGTTGAATTCCGGATTGGGCCCGAATTACCGCTTCGAGTCGGGCACCAGCATGGCGGCGCCGGCGGTCAGCGGATTGCTCGCCCTTTATCAGGATTACTTCCAGCGCGAAAAGCGCGTGGTGTCGCCCGCATTGCTGAAGGCGCTGCTCATCAACGGCGCGCGTTCCCTGGGTTCCCATTACAATTTCAGCCTCCGTGACGTGCTCAATCTCCAGGGTTGGGGTGGAGCCAACATCACCAACGCGCTTCCCGCGGGCGAATTCGGGTCACTGACCGGAAGCGTGCACGCGGTCCAGTTCACGGATCAAACAGGCACCAACTCGCTCTCCACCGGGCAGGAACGGACCTGGCGGGTCACGGTTGCTCCGGAAGGCGCCGATCAGATTCTCAAGTTCTCCCTGGTCTGGACCGATCCCCCGGGCAACCCGGCTTCCGGAATCAAGTTGGTCAACGACCTCGACCTCATCGTGAAGAACGAGGAGTCCGGCGAGGAGTACCACGGCAACGACATCCCGTTCCGGAGCGATTTCAACGTCCCGCATGCGGCCGGAGCCACGGTGACCAACGACAACGTCAACAACGTTGAGAACGTGCTGCTCCGGCCGCCGATTGGAACGAACTATCTGCTCACAGTGCGAGGGCGCCGGGTCAACGTGAATGCCGTCCCGGTGCATCCCGATGGAATCGCCCAGGATTTTGCGCTGGTTGCCTCCGTAGCCAATACCCGGCTGACCAACGTGCTAGACATTCAGTTAACCGAACCCTTTCTGGCAGCGACACCGGTCATTTCAAGGCTGACCAACGGTCTTCCGATCGTGCGGGCACGAACGGGTGCGATGCCTCCACGATTCGGGACCCTTCCCGGTTCGTCCAATCAGTGGTCGTTCTTTGTCTTCACCAATTTGCAATCCAACACCCCCCAAGGGGTTGGTCTGACCAACGGTCAGTTCGTGGCGTTCTTGACGTTTGGCGCAATGAATCTCGCCCGACCCCGCGAAGCAGGGGCGGATATCGACCTTTACGCGACCACGGACCCGGGCATCACCAACCTCAACCCGGTCGCAGTCCAGAATTCCCTGAAGTCCGTGAAACCCGGCGGCACCGAAACAATAGTCCTGACCAACGCCCCGCTTGGCGCAGTCTATTACCTGGCCGTAAAAGCCGAAGACCAGCAAGGCGCTGAGTTCACCATCGCTGGGCTATCCAGCAACCAACCGTTTGATCAGGACGACGGCCAGGGGAACCGCATCGTTCGCGGCGTTCCCAACTTCGTCCCCATCCCGGATGGATCACCGGATGAGCCCCAAGTTGGCTACGTGTTTGGGATTGTGACGACTTCCTTCCCGGTCCGCCAAGTCACGGTCACCAACACCGTGAGTTTCGACAGCACTGGCGATCTGCTCTTCAACCTCGCCCACGAAACCAGCTTTGCCGTGCTGGGGAACCACGAACTCGATCCCTTCGGACGTGGTGGTGTGGAAACCACCGTGTACGACGACAGCGGCGCTGGTGTGGGTATCGGCCAGGTTTTTGGCAAACCCTCCGACGGACCCGGAACCCTGCAGAGTTTCGTCGGTATGGAAGCGGTTGGGGCCTGGATCCTGACCGTCACCGACAACGCGCTGACCCAGGTGGCCACCAACGTGGCCTTGTCTCTCTTCGTCCAACGCGAACCCGCCGAGGACCAAGCCCTGTTCTTCACCCTGAGCCCTGGCGAATGGGTGCGGCGTGCCCGCCGGCTTCCACCTTCGGCGACCAACCTGATCGTTCGGGTCACCGACATTTCTGGCGGCTCCAGTGACCTCGAAATCTACGCCCGTCGGCTCTTCCCTCCGTCCCTCGTGGACTACGACAAGTTCGCGATCATTCCCTCCGGGCGAACCGAAGGCTTTCTAACCCTGGGATTGTCCGACGTTCCGCCCCTGAATCCCGGTCTCTATCATGCCGCCGTCTACAATCCCGGCCCGGAGACCATGTCGGGCGCACTTCGGATCGATTACGAAGTCGACCCCAATCTGGCGGGCGATCGCGGCTACGGAACCACGGCGACTTTCCCAATTCCGGATGATGCCGTCATCCGTTCGTCCATTCACGTGCTCGAGGACCGCGTCATCGGCGATGTGCGGGTCGGCGTCCGGGTGGATCATCCCCGGGTTTCCGATCTGGTGTTCCGCCTCATCTCGCCCCAAGGGACCCGCCTGGTGCTTTCCGAGAACCGCGGTGGAGAAATCGGCAAAGCCTACGGCGCCGAAAACGGCTCGACCCGGATCTTCACAAGTTTCACCGATGACACGAATCGGACCGTGATTCCCATCAAGTTTGGAGAACCGGCCTTCACTAACAATCCCGTGCTTTCGACTGCGTCGAATCGCGTGGTCATGGCGGATGGCTTCGAGGTGCCGATAGCCCGGACGTATCTGACAGGTGAGGCGGTGGCGCCCGGTTGGCGCATTGTGACGGGGCAGGGAACGGTGGTTCGCACGGCTCCGGGCAGCACCAACCGTTTCGAGGGTGACCAGTATCTGGTCCTTGATGGCGGGGGAGTGTCCTCCATTGTCACCAACATCGCGCTGACCCCGGGAACGTCCTACCGGGTTCAGTTCGGAGTGAACCGCCTGCCTGGAGGTCAACCACAAGGTCTTCAGATCTACCTCGATAACCAGCTGGTGAATGACGTGGTGGACAACACCGCGGGCACCGGTTGGACCGTGAAGTCGTTTGTGTTCACGGCGACCTCCCAACAAGGGCTCCTTGAGTTCCGGTCGATGAGCAACGCCGTCGCTCAGGTGCCGCTCGCCTTGGATGGCGTTCTGGTCGAGGAAGCCGATGCCCCGATGCACAGTTACTACCTCGCGGAGGAGAAGTTACGCCCCTTGATCGGGCAGCGTTCCCTTGGCGAATGGCGTCTGGAAATCACCGACGGTCGAGCGGGTCCAGTGGCGACCAACAGCGGTGTGCTCCTCGGCTGGCGCCTGGAGTTGGATTTTGATCTCGATACGATCGCGGCCATCCAGTTGACCAACGGCGTACCTTATTTCGGCAGCGTGAATGAGGACGAGGTTCAGTATTTCTACGTCGACACTCCGGTCTGTGCGACCACTTCGGTGAACATCCTGGCGGGTGAGTTGGCCACGCTGCTGCTCTACGGCAACCGTGATGGTCTGCCGGAGGCGGACCTGGACAACTTTGTGGACGATTACGGTCCCTACATCAACGTCGAGGCTGGTGGACGGGCGACGCTTACCTTGACCACCAACACGCCGGCTTCTGCTCCGCTCCGACCCGGCCAGCGCTACTTCCTGGCGGTTCGCAATTTCCAGCCCGACCGGTTCCTCAATCCGTTCGGCATCATGGTGGTTTTCGATTGTGTGGATTCGCCGCTGCCCGTGGTTCCGTCGTTGACCAACGGCATTCCGTTCACCGCCACCATAGATCCCGGCCCAGGACTGCATTACTACCAGTTCGAAGTGAGTTCGAACGCCATACGGGCTGACTTCGAACTGACACCCCTGAGCGGCAACAACGTCGACATGTACATCAAACGGGGTCGACTCACGCCCCCGGAACCGGCAGACCCGCGGCCGCTGCCGAATCCGAACGTCTTTGACTACCGCTCCGACCTGCCCAGTGGCACGAACATCGACACGGTGAGCATCGGGCGGACCTCCTTTCCCGAGCCCTTGGTGCCAGGAATCTGGTTCGTCGCGGTGCGCAACGGAGACGTGGTCCCGGCGCAGTACTCGATCAAGGTCACCGAGACCTACACCACCATCATCAACCTGACCAACGGTGTGGCGTTCACCAACACCATCGCCCCACTGATCGATCCCCTGGTGGGTTTTCAGGGAGAAGATCTGCAATTCTACGCATTCCAGGTGTCCTCGAATTCGGTGCAGGCCAGTTTTGAGACCTTCGGCGCCGACGGTAATGTCGACCTGTATGTGCGGCGTGGACTACCGATCCCGACGCCCTACGATTTCCATTTTGCAAGTGAGTTCGCTGGCAGTCTTTCGGAGTACATCGCGGTGACCAACACCACCGCGCCGATCTGGCTGGCTCCGGGTTGGTGGTTCCTGGCGGTGGCCAATCAGGACTCGACCAACGTGACGTATTCGGTTCGGGCTACCGAAATCGCCGGGCTGATCACCCCGTTGGTCAACGACGTGGCTGTCACCAATACCGTCGGCCCGAACCCCGCCCAGGATTACTATTCCTTCAATGTGAGTCCGACGGCGTTGTCCTCGAAGTTCGAGGTCTTCGGAATGTCTGAGGACGTGCATCTGCTGCTGCGTCAGGGGCTGCCACTGCCGACCTACTTCGATTACACCTATCTCAGCGCGAACGCCGGCCTGACCAACGAGTTGATCGAGTTGACGCCGTTCTCGTTCCCGGTCGGGCTGACTCCGGGCGACTGGTATCTGACCGTCGCCAATCCAGGGACCAATAACGCGACCTACACCGTACGGGCCTCCCAGGAGACGGCCACAGTCATCACCTTGACCAATGGCGTTCCGTACAACGCGGGAATCCAGCCGGGCGGGGTCTTGGACTACTACCAGTTCGAGGTCGAAACCAACGCGGTGGCCGCGGAGTTCAAACTGACCTCTGCTGGCGCCGGGAATCTCGACCTCTTCCTGCGCAAGGGGCCACCTCTGCCGGATGCCGCCAATGCCCATTACACGGCGGCCACTCCGGGTGTCGTGGATGAACTGATCCGGCTCGAACCGAATTCGACGCCCGTGCCGCTGAGCCCGGGCATCTGGTATCTCTCGGTAACGAACAACGAGGCGGTGCCGGTAGGGTACGAAATCACCGCCACGCAGTTCGGAATCGAACCGCCTCCGCTCTCCGGGAACATCACCAACATCGTCATCACCGACACCAACATCTGCGTGACGTGGGTATCGATCCCGAGCACGAACTACTACGTCGTGGCGAAGACGAATGCCCTCGATGCGGTGTGGACGCCCATTTCGCCGACCATCACCGCGGTGGATACCTCCACCACTTGGTGCATCGAGCCGCCAGGCAATTGGCGCTTCTTTGACGTGTTCGAAGGCGATTCTCCGGCGCAACCCATCCCAGCGCCCGTTCCAGTCCTGCGCCTCGATGGAACGACCCTTTGCGTGGGTTTCGCATCGGTGCCTGGAACGAACTACTACATCCAGGCCAAGAAGGTCTCGACTGACCCCGATTGGTTCACGCTGACGCCTCAAATCACCGCGACCGACGCCTTCACTGAGGTCTGCTATCCGCTGGAGTGGGGGTATCGGTTCTTCAAGGTGGGTGTGGGATCGTTGGTCCTCCCGGAGCCGATCCAGGTTCGTCCGGAGTTGGTGACCGTCGAACTGACCTTGGACAGTCTCTGCATCACGTGGCCGACCCAAGCTGGATTGGATTACCTGGTGGAGGCGAAGAGGGATGCCACCGACCCGAATTGGGCGGTGATCTCGGAAGCCATTCGTGGTGATGGAACCCCCGGCAGACTGTGCCTCGATCCAGCGACCGAGTTCCGTTTCTTCCGGGTCATGGAGGGTGTCTCGGTTCTGCCCGGTGCACCGCCGAACCTGCCGGTGCCGAATTATCGGCTCACCGCGGACGCCGCCTTCCAGCTCTGCCTGGTCTGGGATACCCTGCTCGGAGCCGAGTATTTCGTGGAGGCCAAGCAGCGGTTCACGGATCCGTCGTGGTCTGTGGTCAGTCCGATCCTGAACGCCACGGGCGTCGAGTTGAGCTATTGCGTACCGCTCAGTTCGACCTGGCGTTACTACCAGATTCGACGGGTCAACCGGCCGCCCAACGTTCCGCCGCACATCGCGGATATCGAAGTCGTGGCGACCGGTATTCAGCTCCAATGGACCGGTTTGGCCAATGCAAGGTACCAGGTCTTCTACTCGGATTCCGTGCCGACTGTCTGGCGGCCGGCGGGCGACCCGGTGACGTCCGTGACAACGGAATTCAGGTATCTGGATAACGGCACACAAACGGGAGGCTTCTCCGGCTTCCGTGTGTACCGGATCGAAATGCTGCCCTAAGCAGAGCGGGTTGGTTCAGAACTGGGGGTCGTGGTCGACCCTGGGGCATGCCGGCTTCCCATGCACCGGGCCAGTCAGCGGTTGCGAGGGTTGAAAACGGCTCCCTCACCCCAACCCTCTCCCGGTGGGAGAGGGGATCGCGGATGACTCTTGGCGACATGCCAAAACCCGTCCGTCCCAGCCGTCGTGACTCGCTACAGCCAACGCCCCGCTCAACCCTCCGAAACCTGCGGTACAGATTCTCCTTCTCCTTCCGGGAGAAGGCCGAGATGAGGGCCACCCGCTGCCTTCCTCGCGCCACGGTTGATGGCCTCAACACCTGTCCAAATACCGGAACATGCTCCCCTCCATCAGCGACGGATCACTCCGCCGCACTCCAGGACGCGTGGCGCTCTCCATTCCGGCCCAGTGAATCTACACAGGCGATGCCGCCGCCGAAGGAGTGGTTGGAGGCCCTTTCTTCGAGAATTTCCGAAGGGTCCACCACAGGACGCCCGCCGTCCCGAGCCCTAGCATTCCCCCGACCACCAATCCGAGAAATACGTTAAGCGGAAGGTTGGGCCGTATCGGCTTCAGGCCGGGATCTGCGACATCCACCAGCATGGCTCGCTGGGGTGAGGTTTCAGGATTTCCAAGCTGCGAATCCACATAGCTTCCGGCAATCGCGTTGGCGACATCCGCGGCCAGCTGTCGATCCCTGTCGTACACTCGGATTTCTGCCAGGCGCGTCATACGAAACTGACGGACCTCCAGTTTATCCCGGAGAATCGACACAATTTCTACAGGCTGCAGGGTGCCCTGCGGGAGGTAGATCGGGGACCAGAGTTCGGCGAGGTGCGCACGCAAGGCGGCTTGCCGGAGAACCTCAGAAGATTGGATCACTTCAAGTTCGGTCTCGATGGCCCAGTGATCTGTCGCTTGTGGCGCTCCTTCGCTCACATTCAGAGTTACCTTGGTCGAGCTCATGTAAGTCTTGGGCAGGGCGAGCGTGACGCTGGTGACCAGAGTGAGGATCGCCATGGCGACGACCGCGCCTCCGGCCAGACTCCAGCCCAGGGGTGACGACAACGAGAAGGGGATCTTCATGGTGGGATGCTTGCTGAGGGTGGCGAGACGTTCGCGGAGGGACGAGAGGAGCAGGTCCCCGGCTGTCCAAAGGAGGAACACGAGAATCTCAAGGGCACGGCCTCGGGATTGCACGGCCTTCCACTGCTCGCGGAACACCTGCTCCATCTCGAGCGCAAACCGGCGACGGTAAGCGGAGGGGTAGGATCCCAGGGCGACCCGGAAAAGTCGGACCACAACTCCGAGGGCTTTGGGTGCGGGTGAGTTTGGCAGGGAGTGTCGTGGCTTCAGGGAATGACCGGGGAGACCGTGAGCAGTCCTTTGGATCGGGCCACTCGAACCAGGGCCGCATAGCGCTGGCACTCCGCACTCACGACGCGTTGGCCCAGGCCAGTCAGCCGGTAATAGCGTCGCCGTTCATCATCCAGGGACGGGTCGGGACGACTCTCGCATTCCTCGATCCACTGGGACTCCAGCAACCGTTTGATGGTCCCGTAGAGTGTTCCGGGGCCCATGGTGACGCGGCCAGCCGTGGTGGCAGCCACCGACTGCATGATGGCGTAGCCGTGGAGTTCGCCGTCCGCGAGGGCGAACAGGACATGGAACGTCGCGGGGGTGAGCGGGAGGAAGGAGTCGGGATCGACGGTGGGTGCAGGCATGGCGGATCGAACGGTTGTGGATATATCCGTGGCGGATGTAAATGGCAAGTCACTTGATGGGTAGGGGGGGGCAAATGGCCCGGTGGATGCGGCGATTGGAGTGTTTGAAGAATGGCTCGTCCCTGGGTGGGAGGGCGGAACGTTCTCCGCCAAAGACGCGCGTTTCCTGCGAAACCGGAAGGGTGAAGCAACGGTGCGCTTGCGCGGGACGGCTGCTCCGTGCGACCAAAGGCGCGCCAACATGAGTCTGACTACGTTCTCTTTCCCGACTCCGACGCGGTTTGGAGCGGGGGCACTTCAAGAGCTTCCTTCCCACTTGGTTCGCCTCAGAATCCGCCGTCCCTTGGTGGTGACCGACGCTGGGGTCGCCGGTACTGATGCCTTTCGCGCCCTGGCCAGCGTGCTGGGTGAGGCTGGACGGGACCGGGATTGGTTTGCCTTCACCGGCGTTCACCCAAATCCCATCGAGGACGACGTCCGACAGCCGGCGGAGATCATTCGCAAGGCGGGTTGTGACGGGGTGATCGCGATTGGGGGAGGAAGCCCCTTGGACGCCGGGAAGGCGGCGCGTCTTCTGGCGAAGCGACCCGGCTTCGATTTCACCAAGTTTTATTCGGAGCCTGCGGATTGGACCGAACTCATTCCTCTGGTGGCGATTCCGACGACCGCCGGGACGGGCAGCGAGGTGGGGCGCAGTTCGGTGATCACCCTGGACGCGACGAAACGGAAGGCCGTGATCTTTCATCCGGAACTGTTGGCGAAGCTGGTGATTCTGGACCCGGTGCTAACCATGGGATTGCCACCGAAGCTCACGGCAGCGACGGGTGCCGATGCGCTGACGCATTGCATCGAGAGTTACACCTGCCCGCAGTTCCATCCGATGTGCGATGGGATCGCGTTGGAAGGCATCCGGTTGATCGTCGAAGCCTTGCCCAGGGCGGTGAAGAATGGCGCCGACCTGGACGCCCGCGGTCGCATGCTGGTGGCTGCGGCGATGGGTGCGGTAGCCTTCCAGAAGGATCTCGGGGTGGTTCACTCGATGGCGCATCCGCTGTCGACCCTCTGCGGTATGCACCACGGGTTGGCGAACGCGCTTTGTCTCGTGGCGGGCATGAACTTCTGCGCCCGTCGGAAATCTGGCCTTTACCGGCAGGTGGGGCTGGCATGCGGTTTGGACATTGTGTCGTGCACGGAGGGCGAGGCGGACTGCAAGACGGTCGGGTTCGTGACTCAATTCCTGGCTGGGGTCGGCATGAACACCAAACTGCGCGATCACGGGGTGAAACCCGAACTGCTGGATGCCTTGGTCGGACAAGCGGTGGACGATCCGTGTCACAAGACGAACGCGGTGCCGGTCACTGCCGAGGATTTCCGGGCGCTGTATTTGGAAGTCTTGTAACGCCAAGGACGAATGCATTCGCCGGACCATTCCGACGATGAACATCAGTTGCGCCAACTGGGGTATGAACCCGAGTTGGCGCGGCGGATGAGTGGTTTCTCGAACTTCGCCATCTCGCTGTCGATCATCTGCATTCTGGCAGGTGGGATTACGTCCTTCCACGTGGGGCTGGGCAGCGCGGGAGGCGGAAGCCTGGGGGTGGGCTGGCCGTTGGCGTGCCTATTCTCGCTCGCGGTGGCGCTGACGATGGCGCAAATCGCGTCGGCGTTCCCGACCGCTGGAGGTCTCTACCATTGGGGTTGCATGCTGGGTGGGCGCGGGTTGGGGTGGTGCACCGCGTGGTTCAACCTGGCCGGACTGGTGACGGTGCTGGCGGCGATCAATGCCGGCACCTATGACTTCGCGACGGCGACGTTTGGATTCCCGACCGGGGACGACCCGACACGGACTCGGATGCTGGTGGTGGTGGGGATGACATTGTCGCAGGCGCTGCTGAACCATTACGGCATCCGTCTGACGACGCGCCTGACCGATTTGAGTGGCTGGCTGATTCTTGTCGTGTCGGGGGTGATGACTGTGGCCCTGCTGGTGGCTACCCAACATCCGGATTGGTCGAGGCTCTGGACATTCACCAACTTTTCCGGTCTGCCGGAAGGGGCTCCGATTTTTCCGCAACAGACCAACCTGATCTGGCTCTTTTCCCTTGGGTTGCTGCTGCCGGCTTACACCATTACAGGCTTCGACGCCTCGGCGCACACCTCCGAGGAAACGGTGGGGGCAGCCCGCAACGTTCCGCGCGGCATTGTTCGATCGGTGTGGGTCTCGGCCGCGATGGGCTGGGTGATGATTGCGGCCCTGCTCCTGGCGATGCCGGACGTGCGGCAGGGGGTGGAGAAGGGGGCCGGAGTGGTTCCCTGGATCATGAAGGGAGCCTTGCCTTCGGCGCTCGCCTGGCCGTTGTTGGTGGGCATTGTCGTGGCGCAATACCTCTGTGGGCTGGCGGCCCTGACCTCGGCATCCCGGATGACGTTCGCCTTTGCCCGGGACGGCGGACTGCCGGGATCGGCCTGGCTCAGGCGGGTGAATCGCCGGACAGGCTCACCCTCGACCGCGGTGTGGAATTCCGCTGCGGCATCGGCGCTGCTCATCATCTTCCTCCGGTATGAGACGATTGCGGCCATTGGGACGGTGTTCTTGTACCTCTCGTATGTCCTGCCGGTGGCGGCAGGATTCTTTGCCCATGGGAAGTGGTGGACCCGATTTGGCCCGTGGCATCTCGGGCGGGCCTATCGGCCGTTGGCGCTGTTGTCGGTGTTCTTCTGCCTGTTCCTTCTCGTCATCGGCGTGCAACCCCCGAATCAGCAGGCGCTGCCCATCGTGGGAGGTGTCGCCGCGGTGATGTTGCTGGTCTGGTTCGGCGTGGAACGTCGCCGATTCCGTGGGCCACCGCGTCTCGACGCCGGGCAATAGCCGATCTCTCCCGGGTGGAGAGGGAGACGCGTATCACCCGCAACTCCTTGTTGAAGCCCAACTGTCCGAGCCGTCGCAACCCGCTCTAGCGAACGCCCTACCCATCCCTCCGAAACCCGCTGGGCGAAGTCTCCTTCTCCCGCCGGGAGAGGGTCGGGGTGAGGGCTGCTTGCGACTCCTCTCGCTCCACGGTTCATGGCCCGTGAGCAGGTCCATTTTGAACAGGGCGCTACCCATGAACCGTCGCCTCGGCCGCACTCCGTACGCGTTTCAATTGGAGAGCGACGGGGGCGGCTGGCACACTCGCGCGCATGGAATTGCCTGAGCGACTTTTCGTGGATGGCGGATGGCGGGACGCGGTGGGCGGGCGGTGTTTGTCCCTGGTGAATCCTGCGACCGAAGAACCCTTCGTCGACGTGGCGGCGGCCGACGTCGCTGACATGACGGCGGCGGTGGAGTCGGCGCAGCGGGCGTGGGAGTCCGGTTGGCGGGATCTAGCGCCCGGGAAGCGTGAAGCCTTGCTGCACGCCGTGGCGCGGAAACTGCGTGAACACCAGGAAGAGATCGCGCAGCTCGAACGGTTGCAGATCGGCAAGCCCATAAGTGATGCCCGGGATGAAGCGGGGTTGGGCGCGCGTGTGTTTGAATTCTACGCCGGAGCGGTGACCAAGTTCGGGGGTCAGACGCTGCCGGTGGGGCGTGGCGGATTCGACTTCACCCTGCGCCAGTCCATGGGTGTGGTGGCGGCGATTGTTCCCTGGAATTTTCCGTTCCCGATCGCCTGCTGGAAGGCGGCACCCGCGTTAGCCGCGGGGAATTGCGTGATTTTGAAGCCGGCGTCGCTCTCGCCGCTGACCGCGCTCAAGCTGGGTCAACTGGCCCACGAAGCCGGTCTGCCGCCTGGTGTGTTGCAGGTGCTCCCCGGCAGTGGTTCCACCATCGGCGACGCTCTCGTGACCCATCCCCTGGTGCGGAAGGTTTCCTTCACCGGTTCCACCGAGGTGGGACGGCGGATTATGGAACTCGCCGCGCGCGATATTAAGCGGATCTCCCTCGAGTTGGGCGGCAAGTCCCCGAATATCGTGTTCGCCGATGCCGATTGGCAACGGGCGGCGGAAACGTCCCCGATGAGCGTCTTTGCGAACACCGGCCAGGATTGTTGCGCCCGCAGCCGCATGTTCGTGGAGCGAAGCGTTTTTGAAGGCTTTCTGGAACGATTTGTGGCGGTTACCCGCAAACTGGTGGTCGGCGACCCGGCCAAGGACGAAACGCAACTCGGACCGCTGGTTTCCGCCGGACAACGGGAATCAGTTGAGGCGTATCTCGATGACGCAAAGGTCCTCGGTACCCGGTTCGTTTCAGGGGGCGTCCGTTCCGGCGCCAAGGGTTACTTTCTCGAACCCACCATTCTCTTGGATGTGAAGAAGACGGATCGCTGCTGGCGGGAGGAAATCTTTGGCCCCGTCGTGGCGATCACGGCGTTTGACGACGAGGCCGCGATGCTCCGGGACGTCAACGACACTCCTTACGGCCTGAGCGGTTCGGTGTGGACCTCCAATCTGTCGCGCGCCCTGAGGGTGGCCCGGGCAGTGCAAAGCGGGGTTCTCAGCATCAACAGCCACAGCAGCGTTCATGTCGAAGCCCCGTTCGGTGGCTTCAAACAGAGCGGGCTTGGTCGGGACCTGGGCATGGGGGCCATGGAGGGCTACACGGAACTCAAGAACGTCTACGTCGGAGAATGACCGCATGACACTCACGGAACTGAAGGCGAAGGTGAAATCGGGGGCCATCGACACCGTTCTGGTCGGGTTCCCCGATCCGTTCGGGCGGCTGGTCGGAAAGCGATACCGGGCCGATTTTTTCCTCCAGGAATGCGTCGATTCAGGAACCCATGGCTGCAGCTACCTGCTGACCGTGAACCTCGACATGGACCCCTTGGACGGCTTCAAGGTGGCCAACTGGGATGCGGGTTTCGGCGATTTCGAGATCCGGCCCGATCTGGGGACGCTGCGCATCCTTCCCTGGCAAACCGGCGCCGCGCTGGTGATCTGCGATTACCAAAAGCACGACGGAAGCCTTGTCGCCGAAGCGCCGCGCTCGGTGCTGCGCGCACAATTGAAGCGGGTCGCTGACCGGGGATGGACCAGTTTTGCCGCGAGCGAACTGGAGTTCTACCTGTTCAACCAAACCTTCGAAGCCGCTTGTGCAGGCGGGTACGCCGATCTGAAGCCCTCCAGTGACTATCGGATCGACTACCACCTGCTTCAGCCCGGCCGCGACGAGCCGTTGATGCGTGCGATCCGGAACGGCCTGACCGAGGCAGGGGTGCCGATCGAGAACAGCAAGGGCGAGTGGAGCCGCGGGCAGCACGAGATTAACTTCCGGTACGCGGAACCCTTGGAAATGGCTGACCGCCACGTGGTGTTCAAGCAGGGCGTGAAGGAGATCGCCGCCCAGTTCGGCAAATCGGTGACCTTCATGGCCAAGTACGCGCCGTCCGAGGCGGGGAACTCCTGCCATATCCACATGAGCCTGTGGAAAGGGGGAAGGAATCTCTTTTGGGATGCGCCGCCCGGGCGGCGCAAAACGAAGGGCAAGGAAGGCGGGCCCAGTCCGTTGTTCCGGCAGTTCCTTGGCGGCCTGATGAAATATTCGCCGGAGCTGTGTCTGTTCTTTGGACCGACGGTGAACAGTTACAAACGCTATCAGCCGGGCAGTTGGGCCCCGACCCGAATGGCTTGGGCCAACGACAACCGAACCACCGGCTTCCGAATTGTGGGGCAGGGCAATTCCTTCCGCATCGAGAACCGCATGCCGGGAGCGGACGCGAACCCGTACCTGGCCTTTGCGGCGATGTTGGCGGCAGGGCTTGCCGGCGTGGAGGAGGAGTTGGACTGCGGAGATGAGTACCGGGGCAACGCCTACATCGACGCCTCCCTCAAGCGATTGCCGAGCAGCCTTCGTGAGGCCACGGATCTCTTCGAAAACTCCAAGCTGGCACGGATGTCATTGGGCGACGCGGTGGTGGAATTTTACGTTCACCATGCGCGATTGGAGCACCAGTCCTTCAGCGACGCCGTCACCGACTGGGAGAAACGCCGATATTTTGAGCAGATCTGAGGGACGCTGGGAAGGCGGGCACCGGGCAGAACCACGCAGCGACGCCGGTGCCGAGGACCACAGATCCCAGGACGACGAAGGCGGGTGAGTACGATCCGGTGGAGGCGACCACCTTCGCCAGCAACAGCGGGCCGACGGCCGATCCGAGCACCGTGACCGTTTGGGCCGCCCCTTGAATGCGTCCGACCGACACACGGCCATAGTAGCGGCCCCATACGGTGAAGAAGAGGACGGTGACCAAGCCGCCCGCCAGTCCCATCAGGATCGCCTGCCCGAACAGTTCCAAGCGCGAGGCGATCCGCGGCAGGGCAAAGAGGCCCAGGCTTAGAATCACCATCGCGGCTGCAAGCAATCGCCCCAGCGGCCACTTCCCGGCGAGCCAACCCCCGACCAGGTTCCCCAGCAATGCCGTCAGGGCCGTAACCGCAAGGGCGTGGTGGTAGGCTGTGGCCTCGAATCCGCGTTCCTTCAGAATAGATTCGTTGAAGATCCCAATGCCGGAAGCGACCAAACCGTAGAGCGTCGAACCGGCGGCGAAGACCCAGAAAGCCGGTGTGCGGAGGGCTTGTCCGAGCGTTGCACGGGGTTCGTTTTCGTTGTCCTGCGGGGACGCCTTTTCCGTTCGCCCCGAGGCCTCCGCGGGTTCTCGCTCGAGTCCGCAATCCTCGGGCGACCGCCGAATCAGGATGGCGGCCAAAGGAGCCATTCCCAGGACGAGAAACCCGCCAACAACCCCCCACGCCACCCGCCACCCGTGGTGAACGACAAAGGAGCCCACCAGAGGGAAGGCAATCATGAAGCCAATGCTCAGGAGCAGGGAATAGATCGCCATGGCGTGCGGGAGTCGTCCGGCGAACCACTGCGGCGTCACGCTCAGGCTGGCGACGGACAACGCGCTCTGACCGAGAGCGCGGGTCAGCGTGATCAGCATCGCGGCGGCGGCGACCGTCTGCACCCTGGCGAATCCTAGAACGACGAGGCCAAGCCCCAACGCCACGGTGGTCAGGACCCAGCGGGAACCCCACCGGTCGACGAGATTGCCGAAGCCCAGGCAGGCGGTTGCCCCGATGAGCGTTGCCCATAAGTTGATCTGGGCATAGCCGACCCGATCCAAGCCCAGGTCGCGGAGCAGGGGCTCGGTGATCAGACCGAGGCCCTGGGTGCGTCCTGGAAGAGTGGCGACCATGGCCAATGCGGCGACCGCGACTTGAACCCAGCCGAAATAGAAGGGAAGCCGTGCCGCAAGGGCTGGAGGACGGGGAACAGTCGGTGCAAACGCGGTCACAGGTGGGTGAAACTACTCGCGGACGCTTTGGCGTCCAGACCCGGTCCTTGGGCCCGTTTGGGCAGGGTGACGCCCCCACGCCACGAGAACGGCGGTGCAGGCCATGATTCCGACGAGACGTGACGGGCCGTGCGCGAACACCACGGCTGCGTTGAACCCGAGGAAGAGAAAGATCCCGCGTCGAATGCGTTCATAGCGTGGCCACCGCTGCGTCAACCCGGGGATGAACCACACCGCGAACACATCCAAGCACCACCACACCGTGAGACCGTAGTTGATCCAAACACCGCCGCCCCACCGGAACCGCGGCATCAGGAGGCGGGGATACGCGTCAAACTTCGAACCGCGACATGTTTCAGTCGAGGCGTATGCAGGACTCAATCTCGGTGGGCAGGAACGTGCAGCGGTCGATGCGGAGCATTATGCCGAGGTCGCGCTTGGTTTCGAGGAGGAGCTCGTCCTGTGCGAGGCGAAGGATGCCTCGCAGTTGAATCCCGCCCTTGAGGATGACTTCCGAGTGGTGGCCCAAGGGCAACCCGAGTTGGCGGGCGAGCTCCCGGAGGGATGACTGACGCTGCTGATGCCAGCGGGACAATCCGTCCTCGCTTCCGGTGGCGGCGGTGAATTGGAACCCCAGTTGTTCGGCATCTCGGCTCATGGCGGATGAATGTCCAGTGTCAGGATCGACCGTGAACTTGCACGCGGAAAGTTGCGTGCCTGTCGAATCCCTCCAGTATGCCGCCTCTTATGTCCCACTTTGAAACGATCGAGCAGGAAGGCCTTCGTCTGGTGAAAGTGACCCTTCAGGATGAGACGATCCGCACCGAGGCCGGCGCTCTCTATTACATGAAGGGGTCCATCACGATGGAATCCAAGGCCCCCAGCCTCAGCGGGTTCTTCAAGGCTCTGGCCACCGGGGAGAAAATCTTTCGCCCCACCTACACGGGTACCGGTGAACTCTTCCTCGAACCGTCTTTCGGCGGTTTCCACATCTTCGATGGCGGTGGTCACACATGGATTGCGGAGAGTGGCGCGTACTGGGCGTCCGAAATGAGCATCACCGTCGATATCCACCGCGAAAGCACCCTGACCGCGTTGAAGAGCGGGGAGGGGTTTATGGACTTCCAGACCAAGCTCAGCGGGCAGGGAACCATCGTTCTCCAGTCCCAGGGCCCGGTGGAAGTGGTGTCGTTGGTCAACGACCGAATGACCGTCGACGGCAGCTACGTTCTCGCCCGAAGCGGCGACATCAAGTACTCGGCTCAGCGCGCCACCAAATCCATCTTCGGTTCCATGACCTCCGGCGAAGGGTTCGTCCGGATTTACGAAGGGACCGGCACCTTGCTGATGGCGCCCCTGCCGTTCTGGCGTCATCGGATGTTCAACGCCATCGCAAGCGCCCATGCGGCGTCTCGGGGAGGCGGCGGCGGTTCGTCTTCCTGAGAGCCTGTCTGAGGGCGCAGAATGCTGGCGCAGAATGCTAAAGCCTCCCCTCTCGCTGCCGATACCTTGGGGGTATGACCATCCAGGGTTCCTCGACCGTGCAGTTGCTCCAGAGCGTCATGGAGGCCAGCAAAACCCGAGAGGACATGAGTGTCGCCGTGCTCGACAAGGCCCAGGATCTGATGAAACAACAGGGCGACGCGATGGTCCAATTGCTCGAAGATACCGGAACGGTCGCCACCCAAAGACGCTTTGAAGCCCTCGCCTGATCCCAGACCCCAGCCCGGTGAGCCTCCGATCGAAGGCGACCCTTCCGTCCGGTCTCCCTCCCGCAAGAAGGAACCTGACCGCCTCGTCAGGGCTTTCGTTCGGGCGTTTGCAACGAACGGTCCGCAAAGTCGCGATAGCACTCCCAATCGTACCGGGTGACCTCATGACTGCCGGTGCGGACGTGATCGACCTGGGATCTTCGCCGAACGCCTCTACCGCCATCGTCTGACTTCGCTGGCTCATGCCAAATTGACCCAGGGAAACCTGGAGCCCAGGCATCCGTGCCGGAGCCAGCGAGCAGAAGCCCGGCTTCAACCCCTTTTCAGTGCATTTCGCCCCTGCCTCCTTGGCCGGGAGGGGGTCGAGGGTGCTAGGTTTCGGGAGTTATCGAACCACGGCGTTTTCCTTGAGTGACGCCAAGACTCGATGTCTTCCGCGGAGATGGGGCGCAGGTTCGACCTGAAATGCGCATGAATCGGAAGCGGATTGACCCGTTCAAACGGTGGCGGCGCACGGCCGCTTCAGCCGCCGTTTGTCTAGGATTGGTAGCAGCTCTGCCCGGTTGCGGGCCTGTCCCCAGCCCCGGCACTGCCCCGGGGACACCCCCGTCGGGCACGGCTTCCTCGGCGCCTTCGGGATCCGGCACGAATCGTACCGCCCTGTCCGCGGTCGCCGCCCTGCCGCCGGAAGGCACACCTCCGATCCAGGCACGGGCAGGGGATCTGTTCGCGGATGTGAGTGGGCGGGCGGGCCTGAGGTTTGTGCATCAGCTGTGCGACGAGCGCATCGTGAACATCCTTGAATCCAATGGTGCCGGCGGAGCAGTGCTCGACGTCGATCAGGACGGATGGATGGACATCTTCCTGGTGAACTCCGGCCCACTGGACCGCGTCACCTGTGCGCCGGCAGGAACCGCGCGCCAGCCGAACCGCCTGTTCCGGAACCGCGGCGACGGGACGTTCGAAGATGCGACCGCGAAGTCAGGATTGGCTGGCAGCGGGTATGGCGTCACGGCGGCGGCGGGTGACTACGACAACGATGGGTTCCCCGACCTGTACGTGGTGAATGTGGGAAAGAACCTGCTCTACCGGAATCGGGGGAACGGGACCTACGAGGATGTGACGGCGAAAGCCGGTGTCGGGCATCCTGGGACTGGGGTCTCGGCGGTGTTTGCCGATTTTGACCATGACGGGCGTCTGGACTTGTTCGTGGCGAACTACCTGCAGTTCGAACCGAGTTATCGGCTCTTTTTCCAACCCGACGGTTTCCCCAACGCTCTGGCGTACAAGCCGGAGTTGAACGTCCTCTATCGGAATCGAGGTGACGGCACATTCGAGGATGTGAGCGAGGGGTCCGGGGTGCGGATCGAGGGGCACTGGGCGATGTGCGTGACCGCACTGGATGCCAACCTTGATGGCTCGCTGGATCTCTATCTTTCGAACGACCTCTCGCCGAACGTGCTTCTCCTCAATGACGGACACGGGAAGTTCCGGGACGTCGCGATGGAACGTGGCGTCGCGTTCAACGCTCTGGGTGAAGCGGCGGGATCGATGGGAGCCACGGTGGGAGATGTCAACGGGGACCTACTTCCGGACATCCTGGTGACTCGTTTCGGGTACGGATCCCTCTACTTCGGCGGCACCAACGGCCTGTTCACCGATCAGATGATGGTCTCCGGACTGGGCGCCATCACGGCCCAGTTTGTCGCTTGGGGCGGGGTGTTCGTGGACTTCGACAACGACCGTGACGAGGACGTCTTCATCGCGAACGGGGATGCGCATTACCTTGTCGGCTGGCAGAGCCTGCTGCTGGAGAATCGTGGCGACGGCACCTTCCTGGATGCAGCGGAGAAGGGGGGCGCGATGTTCCACGCGAAGCTCCGTGGCCGGGGTGCGGCCGGGTTGGACTTTGACAACGATGGAAGGCCGGACTTGCTGATGACGGCGATGGCCGATCGGCCATTCCTCCTGCACAACCAGGGACCGCGCTAAGGGCATTGGTTGAAACTTCATTTGGAAGGAACCGCGAGCAATCGGGACGGGTTCGGTTCGATCCTTCGGGTCACCGCCAACGGCCGAACCACCCTCCATCTGTGTCGCGCCAGCACGACGTTCTTGATGCAGAGCGATCCGCGCGTTCACATCGGCCTGGGTTCGGCAACCCAGGCGGACCGAGTCGAGATTCGTTGGCCCAGCGGTGTGATGCAGACCCTGGAGCAGGTCGCCGCCGACCAGATCCTGCGGGTGAAGGAGCCCGCTCATCGCCCATGAGCACCAGGGTGCCAGGTGGCCGCGTCGTGTGCCGTGCGCAGTATGCCAGCCTGGCGGCAGCCTTCGTCGTGTTGATTTTGCTCGGCAACGGTTGCGGGCCCGCCTTCGCGACACCGACGCCAGGAACGTTGTTGGTGACACAAGTGCCGAGCCTTCTTTCGGCTTCGGATGACACGGACGATGGGCTCGACCTTCGGTACCCCATGGGCAGGCGCATTGTGAGGGTGAATCCCGCCGATGGTCCCACGCGAGCCGTGGTGTTGACCCCGGGTTTGCAGGCCGCTGGAGACCCGGCCATGGGGCCGGATGGGCGCACGTTCCTGTTCGTCGGCCAGACGTCACCGTCCAACGACTGGCAGATCTACCGTGGCTTTCTGCGAGGCCAACGACCCGAAGCGCTGACGGCATTGCCCGGTGGTGCGAAGGATCCGGCGTGGTTGCCCGGAAGTCGGTTCGTCTTCAGCTCACCCGTGCCACGCGCCGTTTCGAAATCCGGGGAAATCGAATCGGTCGCCGTGCCCGCGCTCTACACTCTCGCCATCACCGGAGGAGTGCCTGTGCGCCTGACGTTTGGCACCGTCGGCGCCACGGATCCCACCGTGCTGGCGGATGGTCGTATCCTCTTGGTCTCCAGCATGCCCGGGAACGAACCCGCGCGCGGCGCACCGACCTCCCTGTTCACGATCAATAATGACGGCACGGAGATCACCGCCTTCGCCGGTCAGCACGATCCTCCAGCCGTCCTGCGTCGACCCAGGGAATCGGACGATGGCCGGATCCTTTTCCTGGCAGCCGAGGAAGGAACGGTGTCGCTGGCAGGACGGATGGAACAGGTGTTGTCGGCACGCCCGTTTCGAAGTCGTGCGGTGACATTTCCTGCGCTGAACAACCCGTGTCGTTCGGTGGAACCAATGGAGGATGGAAGCCTGTTGGTTTCTCTGGGACGTTCCGACACTCCGGCACGCACAGCCCATTTCGCCATCTTCCGGCTCGCCGCCGAAACCCTCCGCCTCGGGGAGTCCGTGCTGGATGATCCCGCGTGGGACGACGTGGAGGCGGTATTAGCGTCCAGAAAGCCACGATCCGCCGGTCGTTTGTCCACCGTCGACCCCAACCGCCGCGACGCCGCATTGCTCTGCCTGGACGCTCATTTCACTGATCGACCCAAACCGGCAACCGGCTTACGGCGCGGGACGACGATTCGATTGTTTCAACAGACCGGGTTCGCTTCGGTGGCAATCCTAGGCGAGACCCGTTTGCAGGCGGACGGATCCTTTCTGGTGACGGTGCCCGCCGATCTGGCACTTGGCGTTGAGTTGCTCGACGACCAGGGAACCGTCCTTCAACGGTGCCCGCCATCATTCTGGCTGCGGCCTGGGGAGAATCGAGCGTGTGTGGGGTGTCACGAACCCCACAACCGTTCCCCGGAGAACGCGCGCCCCTTGGCGGTTCTGCATGCACCGGTGGCCATGCTTCCCGTGGATTTTCACCTCCCTCCAACCCCAGCCTTGTCTCCGAGATGAAGCGACTGTTCCTCGTCATCCTGGTGTTCGGCGGCGGCATTTACCTCGTCGGTCGAATGCTCTGGAACCGGATCGAGGACAGTACCCGGCAGGCCGTTCGAGTCCGATTGATGGACTTCCGGCGGGCCGTGGGTCTTGGGCTGCCGACCCGGGACATCGCCCACATGCGCAAGCGATCAGGGTTGAATGACACTGCGAATGTCAGCTGCCGGAACTGTCATTTCGAGAGCACCAACGCGCTCGCTTGGGCCCAGCCGCATCCGCGTCATGCCAGCCCCGGTGGCCTTGCGGTTTCGCCCGACGGCCAGCGACTTTACGTGGCTTTGCCCGAGCTCGAAGACGTCGTGGAAGTGGATGTCACCCGACTCGAAGTGATAGGCCGTGTGCATGTCCCCGGCGAACCGACCGGCCTGGCCATGGCCCCGGACGGATCGTCGCTGTTCGTTGCCTGTCGAGGGTGGGACCGTGTGGTCCGCCTGGGCTTGACCCGCGGTGGAATGGTCGAGGTCGAAAGTGTGAACGTGGGACTTCAACCGGTGGGTATCGCCTGCGCCGTCGAAGGGACGAACGGACTTCGGATCGTGGTCGCGAATACCTTTTCGGACGACGCCTACTTCCTGACCACCGAACCCCTGCGGGAGGCGGTTCGCTTCTCCACCGGTCGAGAACCATATGGGGTGGGATTTTCGCGGGATGGCGGGCGAGCCTTGGTGGTCAGCCGACTCGCCGTGACGTCCGGAATCCACCGGCCACCCGCCTCGGAGATTACGGTATTCGACACTCAAACCGGACGTGCCACGGATCGGGCGCGGCTTGATTCGGCCCACCTCGCCGAATCGGTGGCGACCGTTCCCGGACGTACCTGGGTGCTGGCTCCCATGGTGCGAGTCCGCAACCTGGTGCCCATCACCCAGGTGGCCCGGGGTTGGGTGATATCGAGCGGCCTCGCCCTGATGGAGCCCGACGGGTCGGTGGTCCAGGTGCCAGTGGATGAGGCCAACCGGTACTTTGCCGATCCCGGCGGCCTGGTGGTGGACGCCCGCGGTCATCGCGCCTACCTCGCTTCAGGAGGTGGGGATGCCGTCAGCGTGGTCGCACTCACCTGCTGGATCGCTGGCTCACGCACGCCGACGAGACGAGCCGTCGCACCGCGATCCACGATCTGGAACTGGCGGGTGAATTTGTCGTGGCTCGGATCCCCACCGGGCGTAATCCCCGTCAGCTGGCGCTCTCAGCGGATGGATCCCGTTTATTTGTCGCCGAACGCCTCGACGACGCTGCCCTCGTGGTCGATACCCGAACGCTGATGCCAATTGGGCGCGTGAGGTTGGGGGGATGGTGGGATGAAGGGTCCGATCCGACGCGGCGAACGGATGTTCACCTGGGCCGGAAAAACCTTCCAGGGCCAGTTCTCCTGTCGCTCCTGTCATCCAGACGGGCACCTCGATGGCCTGACTTACGATTTTGACGGTGTCGGAATCGGGGACAACCTGCTCGACAACCGTTCGCTCCTTGGACTGGCCGGCACGTGGCCGTTCAAGCGGAACGGCAAGAACCCCAGCCTCAACGTTCAATGCGGACCGCGTTTCGCCAAGGTGCTGATGCGGACGGACCCCTTCGATGGCGAACAACTCGACGATCTGACCCGGTATGTGGAGTCGCTGGCACCCGCACGCACACGGCACGTCGCCGACACCGGGTGGACCGTTTTCCAGGAGCGCGGTCGCCACTTGTTCGTTGCGACACAGACCCTGGACGGGACACCGATACCGGAGGATCGCCGCTGTTCCACATGCCACCGGCCGCCGCTGTACACCAACCGCTCGAAGTCCTCCGTTGGCACCCGCGGCTTGAGGGACGCGTCGGATGTTTTCGACACGCCCCATCTGCTCGGGATCGGGGCGTCGGCACCCTACCTTCACGACGGCCGGGCGAAGAGCCTGGAGGAACTGTGGACTCTCTACCAAACCAACGATCTGCACGGAGTCAGCAGTTACATGTCCAAGCAGCAACTCAATGACCTCGTCGATTTCCTCAAAACCCTCTGAGGGTGTGGGATCGTCGGTATTCGCCTTTTTTCAAATCGAACCTAACACACGTGAAAGGCCATGAAAACGACTCACCTGAAACGACAAACCCGGTGCTGGAGACTTCTCGCCGTCCTGGGCTGGGCAGCGGTTTGCCCGGCATGGACCGCTCCGGCTGAGCCCGTCGCGGATGTGCCATTCCCGGTCATCGAGCGTTTCGAAAACCTGCGTCAGGCACAGGGCATGCCGTCTCGCAAGATTCACAGTGTGCTGAAAGCCTCCGACGGACGTCTCTGGATCGGCACCTGGGAAGGGTTGCTGGTGAAGGACGGCAACCAGTTCCGGCATTACACAACGGCCGACGGTCTGACTCACAAGATGGTACTATGCCTCGCCGAAGATCTGAAGACTGGCGATCCTTGGGCAGGCACCATGCGCGGTCTCAACCGCGTTTCCGCCGGCCGAATCACGGGCTACCTCCAGACCGACAGCGGCCTTCCCAACAACGTCGTGTACGGCGTCGATGTCATCGGTGGCCACGTCTGGGCCGCCACTGCGGCCGGCACTGGGAATCTCGACCTGAAGACCGGCCGCTGGCGCCTCTATGACCATCAGAATTCCCCCATGCACGAACCCTGGTGCTATGCCGTTCGGGGAACTCCCGACCGCGTGTTCATCGGCGTCTGGGGTGGCGGGATTCTCGAACACGGTCCCGTTGTCGAGTCGTTCAAGGAATACCGTGACCCCGACAAGGACTTCCACTTCGACCTCGTTCCTGACGACGGTCCGATCAACGACATCACGTCCTGGATTGCGGTGGAGGATGGCGTTATCTGGCAGACCACTTACTTCGGCGCCTCCCGCTACGACGGCCGAAAGTGGCGCACCTGGGTGGAGGGAAAATCGCCGTTGCCCTCCAACTTCACTCAATTTGTCTGGGCTCGGGGTAAGGTGGCCTGGATCGGATCGGATCGCGGGCTTTCGGTGACGGACGCCGACACCTGGGTGAACTACCTCGTCAGCGAAAAGGGTGACGGTGTCATGGAGATTCACCGCCCGGGCCGTCCCGTGGAGGTCCGCCCCATGGACACTGCGTTGCCCAGCGCTTTCGTGCTCGGAGTCTGGGCCGATGATCGCAAGGCCTGGATCGCAACTTCCGACGGATTGAGCCACGGCATTTTTACCGCCACCCGCGGATCGAACGTGGCATCCCAATGAGCGAAGGGTGAAAATCCACCCAACATTCCATCCATACCCAATGAAACCTGAACCAGCGTTTTCAACCTTGGAAAGCATGGAACCTAGGGACGGAACGAATCGGGGGGGGGCGCGTTCGCCCCTCGAAGAAGATCCATCCGTCTCGGCCATTGCCTGCATTCCTGTGGATCAGAGGCAGTTGCCGCCAGGATCCGAGTGACCACCGTGGTCTGGACGGCGGTTCTCCTGATGGGCCACACCACCATGCCCCAACTCTTCGCCGTCGAAGCAGCCTCCATCCCGCCGCCGAGTGGAAGTGCCGCAGCTGCGTTGGCAGTCGCACCGGCCGGTACGGGCACCAACGATCTCGACCGGGCCTATCCCTACTACGCCAACACTCCGGAGGAATTGATTCCGTTCCGGGGCATTGAACCGCATTTCCGGTACTGGACCAAACGCCTGCCGTTCCGGGGGCCGGGTCACGACTTTGCGGATCCCAAGGGATTGAAGTCGCTCAAGGTCGGATTGCTCAGCCCGAGCCGGAATGGGCCCGAGGCGGCCCGTGGATTCAGAACTCGGCGTGGGGTGGAACTGGCTTTTGAAGAAGACGTGGCAGCGCGCCGACCGGACCAGTTGCCGTTCGAGATCATTTACAAGGAGGACTCCCCGCAATGGGGCAGCGCGGGGAATGTGGCGGTGGAATTCAGCGATCACGAGGTGCTGGGATTTCTGGGAACCATCGATGGCGACGCCACCCATGTCGCGCTGCGGGTGGCGTTGAAGATCGAGACGTACATGATCAACACGTCCGATCCGGACCCGACCCTGACGGAGACCCAGATTCCTTGGTTGACCCGAATCTTTCCCGACGACCGCCAGCAGTGCCTTCGCCTGGCACTGTTGGCAGTGAAGGAGCAGGGGTGTCGGCGGATCGCTATCCTGCGCGAGAACAGCCGTCCGGGGCAGGTGGGGGTGATGCACTTTGCCAACGACATCCGTCGACTCGGGTTTCCGCCGGTGCAGCATTTCAACTACACACCTGGCGCTGCCAACGTCACCTCCCAGATCGATGGTATCAAAGCGGCTAAAGCCGATGGCGTGTTGTTCTACGGACAACCTGAAGACGTGGGACGGCTGACGGCAAAGCTGCGTGCCGAAGGGGTCAAGGCGAAGTTCTTTGGATTCGACCGACTTCGGGAGGATGGATTCGTGCGCGAAGCGGGCGCGGGCGCCGAAGGCATGACCATCGCCTATTTCTTCAATCCGGACCGACGAGACACTACGTGGGTCGAGTTTGTGAGACGGTTTGAGAAACGTTATGGCGAGAAACCTGACATCTATGCTGCGTATGGCTATGACGGCGCCCAAATGATGATGGAAGCCGTTCGCCATTCAGGCCCGAATCGTCATCGGGTGCGGAATCATCTGGCATCCCTTGAATCGTGGGACGGCGTGACCTGGCACATGATCTTCGATGGCCGCTGGGATAATATCGTCCCCATTTCGATCGCGGAATATCGGAGCGGTGAATGGCATTTCCGGTTACCGCCGGATCTTGAACATCCAACGACGATTCCCACCGGAAACGGTGAATCGACCAACCCTCCGAATCGTAAGTGAATGCGAATTATATTGCTGCCGAGCTGGCCGGAAAGATGGCTCCGTGCAATCTCCAGCACCGCCGCCCGCGCCGGCCTGATGGTTCGCGAAAATCTCGAACCCTTCAGAAAAACCATCCAAGACATCCAGCCCATGTCATGTGAGTGGCACCGACGCCGCTTTCTTTTCATTCCTTATCCAAAACAGGTGGATACTATCGTGCAACGTCGAGGATTTGTCGTTTGGCGGGCATCAGGTTTGGGTGCGTGCCTTCGATCCCAGCCTCCACGCCGGCAAGAGCGGTCTGGACGGCTTTCAGAAGCATCTCCGGTGGGTATGGTTTTTGGAGAAACGCGGTGCTTTCAGGAAGCCGGATCGGTTTTCCGCGAAACTCCGAATATCCGCTGGTCAGAATGATTGGCATCTTTGGGTAACGGGCCTTCAGCATTTCGGCGAGCTCCGCTCCCGTGATGCCTCCGGGCATGATGACGTCCGAGATGACGAGATCGATCCGGGGATTTTTTTCGGCCATTGTCAAAGCCGCCGGGCCGCAGTCCGCTTCCAGCACATGGTACCCTGCTTTCTTCAACGACTGTTTAGCCAGGCGACGGACACTCGCCTCATCTTCGACTAGTAGAATCACACCCTTGCCGGCCAAAAGATGAAGTGGCGGTTCAGAGTCGGGCTCTGTGGCGAGATCCTGCCGGGATGCGGGGAAAAAGATGGCAAACCGCGCGCCCGCGCCTGGCCTGCTCTCCACTTTGATCCAGCCATTGTGCTGCTGGACGATACCGTAGACCGTGGCCAGTCCCAGGCCGGTTCCTTTCCCGACTTCCTTGGTGGTGAAAAACGGGTCAAAAATTCGGGGAAGTATTTCCGCGGGTATCCCGGCCCCAGTGTCAGTCACGGTCAGGCAAACGAACGAACCGGAGTAGTCGCCAATCAATTCAGGCCGTTCGGACACCTTCAACCGCCGATTTTCCGTGGAAATGAGAAGTGCGCCGCCGCTCGGCATGGCGTCCCTGGCGTTGACGGCCAGGTTCATCAGGACCTGTTCCAGCATCCCTTGATCCGCATCGATCAGCATTGGTCCCGCGCCGGGCTTGAACTGCAGCACGATATCTTCGCCCAAGAGCCGCGTCAGCATTCGGGTGAGGTTTTGGATCGTACCATTGGTGTCCAAGACCGTGATCTCAGGCGCCTGTCTGCGGCTGAAAACCAGCAGTTGCCGCGTCAGCTCTGCGGCGCGCCGGCCCGCGCCCGCGATCTCCTCGACCGCTTCCTGGCCATCCGGGGAAAGCGTTTCCTCTTTCAAAATCGAGGCGTAACCGCCGATGACCATCAAGAGGTTATTAAAGTCATGGGCTATGCCACCCGCGAGGTTGCCGATCGAATCCATTTTCTGCGCTTGCAAGACGTGCGCCTCCAACGCCCGCTGCGTCTCCAGGGTCGCCTCCAGATTCGCTTTGTGGCGCGCCACCCGATTCCGGAGGATCGCGATCCAGAGAACGGCCAGCAGAAAGACGGCCGTCAGGATGCCGAGAGTCGTCGCCATTCGGCGAAAGTTCCACGTCGGAGGACGGCGCAACACCAGGAGATCACTGGCGGAACGAAGCAGCAGCTTCATCCCCCGCGCTTGAAAAGTCGCATCCTTCGCGAATGCGGCCACGCCTTCAAGCTGCACGAGGCTCCCCGGTTCCGGCAGATTCAGCCCGTCAAATTGCTCCAAATTGAGCGATGCGGTGAAAACTACTTTTCCCTTCTCCAGCAGGAACTCCATGCCTTCAGCCACCCGACGGCTTTCCAGGAGCCGTCCTGCCACCTGTAATAGTTGTCCTTCAAAGGCATTGGCCTGCTTGAAGGCCTCCTCCGGAAGAATCCACGTCGCCAGCACCATCGCCGCCTGTCCGCTCGGACGGATCAATCCATGATCCAGGGTAGGCGTGGAGTCGTGTAACTTCCGAAAGCCGGCCACATGGACTAGCTCGCCGATGACGACTCGGGGGCCCTGGGTGTCCTGGCTCTCCACGCGGATGCCTCCCGTTGCATCCTGTATGTAAAAGCTCCCCCGCCCATCCGACCAGGTAACCGCGCCGAGAACGTGCACTCGATGCGCACTGCCTAATGTGGGTCGAAATTGAAAAACGCTGCTGATCGGCGTGATCTCCCGGGAAAACGGATCGCGCTCCGCCGTCCCCACCGTTCGGATGTGCTGAACTCCAGGGCAATAAAACTTGATCCCTTTCAGCCGCCGGGCGGAATCAAACTCTGTGGCGCAGACGGCCTCGATCTCCACCCGGGCATCCTCCAGTTCGAAAGGTGTCGTCTGGCCGGAAATTTTCGGGAGATAAGCATGCGTGACAACGTCGCCGGAATCACCCAGGACAACCTCCAGATTCACGACCCCCCCCGCATCCGAAACCGAACGGACGATACCCTCGATCTGGACCCATTGGCTGTCCTCCACTCCCGACAACAGCTGGCTTGAGGAAACCTTTATGGTCGATGGCATCGGTGCCTTGCCGATGACGTCGAATTTGGGCGTTTCGATCATCGGTGCGAACAATCCCTGCGAAGAGTACCCGGAGAGAACCGCCAATTGCCCGGCCGCAATGTCCAAGGGCTGTTTGGCAGTATCGACGAAGATGCCTTCGCTGGCGCCTTGCAGAAAACAGAATGCCTCAGCGGGATCGTAGTAGGTGATGACGCCCCGGAGCCGGATCGGATAACCGCGCGCCGCCTCCTCCGGCGAAAGACGACGAACTTCAGCGGCCGATTCGATCAGGCGAAGAGACGTCGGATTCTCGCGAGGGCTGAAGGACCGTTTGTTGCTAAACCCAATTCTTTGGAAGCGGGCATCCTCCAGGAAGACCAGTCCATTGGTCCGGGCCACATATCCAACCAGGTCTGCGACGGTCCCCTTCTTGACCGGAACCTGTTGGCTCGTCCGGGCATTCAGAGAACCCGCGCTATCATGCCCGGCCAGCGTCCGGCCCCACTTAAATTCGTCAGTCACTATTTGAACGCGGGCCACTGCCCCATTCTCCATTTTCTCGAGATCCTTTATCGTGGCAATGGGCAGGCTGAAATCGGCGGTTCCGCCACCGGACTCCCCCTTTATCGCCTGCAGCGAATGGACGAGAAGGCCCATGCCAGACAATTCCTGCTTCTCGTCGTCGAGCGTCGTATGGACTCCCGTGATGGAAATCGTGCGTCCGATGTTGTTGACCCCCTCGTTGCGGGCGAGCGTGTAAATCGTTATTTTGATGCGCTCGCGACCCACCCCCACGTGATAGATAAGGCGACCTCGCTCTTCAGACACAGAACGGAGGATGCCGGTGATCTTCACCCGGTTGCAGTCGGTATCCGAACCCCCGATCTGAGCCTCACCCAGTTCCTTCGGCTCAGGCAGCTTCGCCCGGCCGAGCACTGTAAAAGCCGGTTCATCGATGGAGTTGCTGAGCCTCCCCTTCCCGGCGATTCCCTCGACGCGCAGCAAATCACCCACCCTAAAGGCATGGTTTTCATTGCCGCCCCGGACAAAAATTCCTGCCGTTGAATCCTGGACAAAAAGAATAGACGCGTCCGGATCGTAATAAGTGACCACACCTTCGATGCGGACCGGAACCCCCGTCGCGAGGGCTGCTCCGGAGAGTTGTTTAACGGAAAGAGCCGTCGTTAGCGGTTCATGCGGAGCCGCTTGGAGGAGCGGCGCGACAATGATTCCGATCGTCAGGAGGACTCGAAGCATTAAAGACATTGGCAACACGTTGCCACGGAATGGATCGTCACGGCATTTTCGTGGCTAGGTCACCTCAACAACTCGCTAAGCGCCTGCCGTCAAAAAGGACTATCGGCGGAACAAGGAAAGACTTTAGAATTATCGGCAGCGTCACTTGATCACAGTGCTCGAGTGCAGGAGCCCCGCTCAAGGAGGAGATTGACCAGCAGCTGAGGCAGATCGCGGCGCTGCGCCGCCCGCGCACCATCGTGTGAACGATTTGAAGAGCAGCCGAGAAAAGGAATCGAGCGCCTCGCGCGTCTGGTCCCCCCTCGCCGGGGCGCTTGCCAATTTATTGCCCAAAGGATATTCCCTTCCTTCTGAAGCACTATCGCATTATGCCAGCACGCAAAAAAAGATTCACTAACGTCGAAACAAAAGCTCTCCTCGATACCGCATCTCCCAATGAGAATCCTGTCCAGGCAGCCTTTCGGAGGGTGTCGGCGATTCTAAAGCAACGAGCCAAACTTGAAGGGCGGAAGGCCGAAGCTGCCGCTCTCGAATCGCAGGTATTGAAGTTGCAGGCCGAGAACCGGGATTTGGAACGGCAACTGAAGGATGCCGAAAAGGCAGTCCGGGCGGAGATCCCCGAAGCGTCGGCCATCTTTGATGCCAGTCTTTCCAAGGCCGAACCGGCGGCGGATAAGTCGGAGGGACGCACTCGTGGACGCAAGTCCCGTGGCGACAGACTGAGTTCCGATCAGGTGGACAAGGTGCTTGCCGCCCTGTCGGAGCCTTTTGGTGCCAATGATTTTTCGGCCAAGTCGGAACAGCTCTTTCCAGGGCTTGTGAATGTTCCGATCAAGAAGTTGGCGGCAGGCAAGATCACTCAAGTCCCTGGAACCGCGAGCCGCGGTACCAAGTATACCCGGAGCTAATCATCGTGAGGTCTGCGGGGGAATTGCCCAAGCCCACGAGCAATTCCCCCGCAAGCGGATCGCTTGCGCCAGTGTGCGCTAGTAATTGGCTAGCAACGGTATCCAACGCGTTATCCGAAAGGCGCCAAAGCACAAAAACGCACGTTGGCGCAATTTTGGTGTCAATCCACGTCAAGCAAACCAGCGCTTTCGAATCCTTGTTTGTGACTAAGAGAAGGTTTCGACGGAACGAGGAAACGGGAGAAGGCGAGAGCAAAACGCCCCATCGTTGGGCGAGGCGTCGAGGCCAGGGCGATGGTGGATGGGTAGGCCCACGGATGTCCCAGCCTTCCTGCATCCTCTCCCGATGCTTCAGCAACTTCCGTATCGGGTCGGGTCGCGTGTTGTGGTCCGCAGTGTCGAAGGTGGGTATCCGCTCCCCCAGGACTCCCGGAGGGTGTCGAGATCGCAGGGTGATCTGCTCCGTGTAGGGTGATCTGAGGTTGTGATGGATGGATGATGGCGTGACAGTGCCCGCAGTCCTCACCCTCGCCAGCAATCAAGATTGCTCTCCGCGCCCCTGGGATCGCCGTCCGTTAGCCTCAGCCGTCGTGCACCAACGAAAACCCCACCCGGCTTGCGCCAAGGTGGGGTCTCATCGTAGGAGCCGACATTCCAATGCCGGTTTGCGCGCCGTCAGAAGAAGCGACGCGAAAGGGTCTATTGTGCGGCCGAGTCCGTGGAGATACAGAACGCTTGTGGGTGCCTCGCGCCGATGTCGGCATGGAGCGCACACGTGATCTGCACTTGTCGGGTGCGGCTGAGGGTGTACGGGTCGACGAAGATATCCAACCCGCTGAACATCGCAATCAGAAGGTCGGGCCACCGGACTAGAATCCAGAGCTCCTGACATAGGGATCTGGTTTTTGCGATTTTCCTAAGAGAATTCGCGATTTGGCCGCAAAGGGGGTGCGAACCCAAACCTGTCCGCTTTTTCTTCAACCTCCGTCACCAAGGCCCCCGTCAGCGCGGATTGCGATCCCACCGATCGAAGTGGCGATCGCCTACTGGCCCGCCTCGGTTTGCTCGACGACGCGCCTCCGCTTTTTGGCTCGGCGCACGCGATACCACGGGCCGGCGTACTCCTGGCGGTGCCGGCCCTGATGCGGAGCGGCATCTTCGACTGCGCGCAGCAGATCTACGGGAGTTTGGGACCGGCGTTTTTCGGTCTGCGCACCACCCTCCTGACTCTCCTCTTCATGGCGCTGTGGCGCATCAAGCGCCCCGAGGCGCTCAAGGAACATTCGCCCACGGACTTGGGGCGAGTGCTGGGCGTGGATCGCGCTCCGGAGGTCAAGACCCTTCGTCGCAAGCTCGCCCGCTTGGCCTCCTATCGACGGGCGGCCCAGTTCGGGCAGGCTCTGGCCCGTCAGCGCGTCGATCTGCGAGGCGAGGCGAGGCGTTAGGCTTTCTTTATATCGACGGCCACGCCCGCGTTTACCATGGACAGCACCGCCTACCGCATGTTCGAACGCTGGCGGCAGGAGAACTTCTTCAAGTACCTCCGTGAGGA
>Ga0335394_10000685_pt1 | contig 36693 bp, 30 predicted proteins | sample MAT03_FD_205741 | JGI IMG/M metagenome (GOLD analysis project Ga0335394, IMG submission 205741) | Freshwater microbial communities from Lake Fryxell liftoff mats and glacier meltwater in Antarctica - MAT-03 (spades assembly) (version 2) ...
ATAAAGCCTTGATTTCATTGGGAAGTTCAATTTTAAAAACCGGAAAACACAATTAATTTAAAATAGACATTTGTTGATTTTACTGTATCTCACGTCATTATTGAAATTTAGATGCGTTTGCCCTGCATAAAAACAATCTTATTCGAGCCATTCATAAGGATTGATTACCTTTGCCGCCATGAATTTACTCTCTATTAACAATATTTCTAAAGCATACGGGGCAAAAGTGCTCTTTACTAAAATAAGTTTCGGCATTAATTATGGTGAAAAAGTAGCGCTGGTAGCAAAAAACGGCTCCGGAAAGACTACTTTATTTAAAATTTTAAAAGGAATTGAAATTGCCGATGAAGGAGAAGTGGTTTTTAGAAAAGACATCACCGTTGGCTTTTTAGAACAGAATTTTGCCTTTGACGAAACACTCACCATTCAACAACTTATTGATACTGCAGATAACCAGTTTGTAAGATGCATTCGTGCTTACGACGACATTATTAAATTAAGCGAGACTGATTCAAGTGACTCTGTTGCAGATAGAATGGAAATCGCTTTAAATGAAATGAATTTAATAGATGCCTGGGATTATGAAAAAAATATTCTCGAGATCTTAACCCGATTAGAAATAAAAGATACAACCCGCATTATCAGTACACTTTCGGGGGGGCAAAAAAAACGTGTTGCCCTCGCCCTTACTTTAATCAATAAGCCCAACCTCATCATAATGGATGAGCCTACCAATCACCTAGACATTGAGATGATTGAGTGGCTTGAAAATTACTTACAGGATGCTTCGATCAGTATTTTATTAGTGACGCACGATAGATATTTCTTAGATGAAGTTTGTGATAAAATTATCGAAATAGATAATCACATGCTTTACGAATACAAAGGAAACTTTGATTATTACCTTGAGAAAAAAGCCGAACGTGAACAAATAGCAGACGCGGAAGTTGACAAGGCGAAAAATTTATACCGTAAAGAAGTGGTCTGGGTTCGCAAGATGCCAAAGGCACGCGGAACAAAATCGAAATCACGCGTGGATGCTTTTTATGAGATAGAAAAAAAGGCAAAACAAAAACGTGTTGAGAAAAAAATTGAACTCACTGTAAAGATGGAACGGATGGGTTCTAAAATTGTTGAGCTCCACGACATCACAAAAAACTATCCTAACAAAGTCATCTTATCGGAAGCATTTACTTACACGTTTATTCCCGGTGAAAAGATTGGTGTGGTTGGAAAAAACGGAACAGGGAAAACAACGCTCCTGAACATTATACAAGGCAAAGAACCTGTAGATTCGGGAAGAGTTGCTTTAGGTGACACAATTGTTTTTGGCTATTATTCGCAAGGTGGTATGACGATCAATAACGACAAACGTATCATCGAAATCATTCAGGACATTGCAGAACACATTCCTTTAGCAAACGGAGCAAGCTTATCGGCCTCTCAATTACTTACGCGTTTTAATTTCCCTCCAAACGTGCAGTACAGTTACGCGCACACTTTAAGCGGTGGAGAAAAAAGAAGGCTGTTTCTGCTGACTGTTCTGATGAAGAATCCAAACTTTTTGATTCTCGATGAGCCCACGAATGATCTTGATATCGTGACACTTCAAACACTGGAAGATTTTTTAGAAGAGTTCAAAGGCTGCGTCCTGATCGTTTCTCACGATCGTTATTTTATTGACCGTTTGGTTGATCATACTTTTGTATTGGAAGGAAACGGCGCCATAAAAGATTATCCGGGTAACTATACCGAATACAGGAACTGGATCAGCGAACAGAAAGAAGAAGAAAAGGAAAATAATAAAAATGCCGCAAAAATTGTTGAAGCTCCGGTTGCTAAGCCCGAAGTGAAACAAGAAGTTAAACCGGCATCTACAAAAAAATTATCTTTTAAACTTCAACGCGAACTCGAAGAACTTGAGACGGACATCGCCATGCTGGAAGAAAAAAAACTAAGACTGGAAGATGAACTCGCAAGCGGACTTTCAGACTACAATGAAGTTCAACAGCGCACTGAAGATTTAAAAGCCACAACGGAAGGACTTGATGAAAAATCTATGCGTTGGCTGGAGATCCAGGAAGAAATGTAACCGTTATACACAAAATGCATCCTGATCTTCTGCTGACAAAAACTTTTATTTATGATCCCTACGATGTTGGATTTGCGCAGTTTAAGGAAGAAGCAGAAAGTCAAGAGTACGCGGCTTCTACATTTACTTTAAATGCGACTGACATTAAATTCCGTGTTGCAAAAGTAACACCTACAAAAACCGGACTCTTTGTTACTTTATGGAAAAGAAATGCTCAGGGAATTACCTGTCCGCATGAAGCTTCCGACGCTATTGATTTTATTGTAATCAGTTGTCGCGACAAAAACAAATTTGGACAATTTGTATTTGCGAAGTCTGTTTTAGTAAAAGAAGGCATAATTACAACTGCTTTAAAGGAAGGCAAGCGCGGCTTTCGTGTTTATCCCCCATGGGAAATGGACTTGAACAAACAAGCGCTAAAAACCCAAAAGTGGCAAGCAGAATTTTTTCTAGAAATTAAGGGCGGGGATTCGCCTGATGCATTAAGAGTAAAGCAACTCTATTCTGTAAATAGCTAAGCTATTTCTTTTGCGCTTTATAAACGGACTTCATAAAAGTACTTGCGAAAACAAAATCAGTCAGTTCCTGATTATCACTTTCTAGCACTTGCGTTTTATCGCCGGTCCACCAATTCTCGCCTTTGTTAACGAACAGGATATTATCGCCAATTTCAATCACTGAGTTCATATCATGCGTAACGATGATAGTTGTGATGTTGTATTCTTCGGTGATGTCTTTAATAAGATTGTCAATCACGATAGAAGTTTTTGGATCGAGTCCAGAGTTAGGCTCATCGCAAAATAAATATTTCGGATTGTTAGCAATCGCTCTTGCAAGTGCCGCACGTTTTTTCATTCCACCACTTAATTCACCGGGATACAAGGCGTTTTTTCCTTCCAACTGAACACGTTGCAAACAAAAATTTACACGTTCTGTTTTTTCCTCCTTACTTAAATTGGTAAACATGTCTAACGGAAACCGAACATTTTCTTCCAGTGTCTGCGAGTCGAACAAGGCGCCGCCTTGAAAAAGCATGCCGATACGTTTTCTTACTTCCTGTTGCTCATCCCTTTTTAATTTTGGAAAATTTTGCCCATCGTAAAGTATTTCACCAGAATCAATCTCGTGCAGGCCGACCATTAATTTTAGAATAGTGGTTTTCCCACTTCCGCTTTCACCAATAATCAGGTTTGCTTTACCAGGATGGAATTGAAAAGATATGTTATTTACTACATGCCTGTCGCCAAAGCTTTTGTTTATGTTTTTAATTTCAATCAACTGCTCAAGAACAAATTCGTTAAGATAAGACTGAACAATAAAATTAAAATGCTGCTGTAAACTACAGCGTTGGTGCTGCTTTTACCCACCTCTAAAGCGCCACCTGAAGTGTAGTAGCCATAGTAGGAAGAAACAGAAGTAATAATGTAAGCGAAAACCAGAACCTTTGTGAATGAATAATATAATTTCCAGGGTTCAAAAAAGGCCTGAATACCATAAACATATTCATAAGCTGTGCAGGCTCCTGAGCTAACACCCATTACATAACCCCCTGCAATCCCCAGAAACATACTAATGGCGATTAACACTGGAAAAATAATTATTGCCGCTGCAATTTTTGGAAAAATAAGATAGCCCGCAGAATTAATTCCCATAATCTCCAAAGCATCTATTTGCTCTGTGATGCGCATGGCCCCGATTTCGGAAGCAATATTGGAGCCTACTTTTCCCGCAAGAATTAAACATACAACGGTAGGACTAAATTCGAGCATTATACTTTCGCGCGTTGTGAAACCTACAGCATATAAGGGCACCAAAGGACTTGAAATACTAAAGGCCGTTTGAATCGCAATAATTCCTCCCATAAAAACGGAAATAATGGCTACAATGGATAAAGATGAAATCCCAATGCTATCTATCTCGACGATAATCTGCCTGAAATACACACTGTATTTTTGCGGGCGTTTAAAGACCCTGAGCATCAGAGAAAAGTACTGTCCGATATGAAAAAATAACTTCAAAGGCTTGTTAAAGACAAAGCTTAAAAGTAGTAAAATAATCGCTTATATTTGTAGGATTTATTATGCTAAAAAGATTTCTACTTTTGTTCTCGGTTTTTGCTATTGTTCTTTGCACGATGGAAAGTTGTTTCCTTCAAAAAAACAGATGCGATTCTTGTCCTGGTGTTGCAAGACACAAAAAAGTCAGAAAACACAATAAAGGATCGCTCTAAATCAATAGGCGACTTCCGCGTTGATCCCGATGCCAATAGAATTAACCTTTTCCCATTTATCCTGACTCGCTTGTCTGTAATAAGTCGAGCTCCCTACTAATTTAGTAGAGAAATACAGGCCCTTCACGTCTCCCAAATCTTTTAACCATTCGATGGCGATAAACACATCGTCATTCACAAAAATATGGTAAGGCTCTAGATCAAATTCAATGTAACCCGTTTTCTCTTTTGGCACTATGATGATATTCTGAGTAAGAACATTAGTGCCGGGATATCCTTTTGCATCTTCTGTGTAAATGTTGAGGCGAAACACCGGAAAAGTATCCAATTTGTTTGCAGTGATATTAAACATGAGTTTACGAATATGTGTTTGCGGATGTTTTACAGAAACTTTTATTCCAAGCTCGGCGCCTAAACTGTTTTTCTTAAAACTAGCTGACACGTTTTTGTGTTGTTACCAACGATCTTAATCTTAGTTTTCTTTGCTTTCAAAATGACCTCATTCAAAAGTGTTACACTTTGTTCAAGCCTAACTTCGTTAAGGTTTTGAAAATTACTGACAGAAAATGTTTTTGATTTGTAGCCCAGCCTCGAAATTTTTACCCACTGATTCACCAGACTATCCGGCACGTTCAGACTGTAGTTTCCTTTTTCGTCGGTCACGGTTCCAACTCCTTTTCCAATAACACCAATGTTTGCGAATTCGATGGGCTGCGGGGGCATTATCAATCAAGACTCCTTTGCACAGGTGTTGAGCCAATAATCCATGCGCGAAAAACCATAACATCACTAAGAAACACAGTTTCATCCGAAGGGTTTATATTAAGACGGAAAAGGCCTCTGAAAAGTTACAGTGTTTGCAACTCCAGTATTTTGCACCAGCTCTCCCCATGTTTTCAATCGGGTGCCAGGTTGTTTTAATTTCCTGAAGATCGAGGATCAGGTAAGGATTTTGGTTTTCTTCTTTTTTCCAATCTTTATTCCAATGGAAAAAACGCTTTACATTTAAAGAACAGTTTTCGCGAATTGTCTTTAGTTCTTCTTTGTTAGTTCTGCAATAAACAATTGCATTAACGTCCATGTGCGAAGAAAAATGCGTGTGTAACTCTTTACTATTTCCAGTAATCATATTTACAACGCCAGCCGGAAGATCTGATGTTGCAAGTACTTCAGCGAATGTAATGGCGGATAAAGGAAATTTTTCTGAAGCCTATATAACACAAGTATTTCCCCCGGCGATAACTGGCGCTAAAACACTCACTAATCCTAAAAGCGCGCTCTCTTCGGGAGCTATGATAGATACAACCCCTGTAGGTTCAGGAACAGAAAAATTATAATGCGGGGAAGAAACAGAATTTACTAAGCCGAAAATTTGTTGGTATTTATCGCACCAACCTGCGTAATGTACTAGCCTATCAATACTTTGATTAAGTTCTGATTCCGCAATCTTCTTAGTAATTCCCTGCAATACCATTTCCTCAATAAACTGTGATTTTCTGCCTTCGAGCATTTCGGCAATCCGGTACAAAATCTGTCCGCGGTTAAAAGCACTCTTACCGCTCCATCCTGAAAAGGCCCGGCGTGCTGCCACAACAGAATTTTTAAAATCCTTCCGTGAAGACAAACATACATTTGCAATTGACTGCTTTTTGGAGTTTTTTAATTCGTAATACATACCACTTTCGGTACGTGGAAATTGCACGCCAATAAAAATCTTGTATGTTTTTAAAACGTTTAAGCGCGGCATATTACTTTATGAAAAGTAAAGATAACAGATGTTCGTTTAAAACGGAACAAAAGTGAGGCCCAGCATAAAATTAAAACGCTGGCTTGGATAACGCTCCCAACGGTAGTAACGCTGACCGGCAATGTTATTAGCGCGGGCGAAGAAGCTCAACATTTTGCTGTAGCGGTATTCTGCTTCGAGGTTAATGTCAGTCCAACCGTTAATCTGTTTTGGTTTCAGGGTAGTCGTAACGCCATCATCCACCTGTGTGAGCGCCCATTGTTTGCCCATAAAGAAAAGATCGGCGCGAAGAATAATCTTACTCTGCATGTTATAGATTGCAGACCCTGTGAGGTCAAAATCGGGTTTGTGGTAAGCGCGCGTTAATGTTTTGGTTTTATAGATGTAGTAATTTCCTTTTGCAATCAGGTTTAATTTTTCTTTATGCTGGTATTTTAATTGGCCGCCTACTGTTAAAACGCTGGTGTTATCGTAAACCACGTCAAATTGATTGTAGATTAAATTTGCTCCACCGTAATTAATCACAAAAAAATGAAGGTTGTCGTACTGCGCGTAACTTACTTTTGCATCGTATGAGGTGCTGCTGCTCAGGTTTCCTCTAAGACCCCCGAAGAGATTAAATTTGTTGTTGGTGTTCCTATAATTAATCGTCGTATCTACAAAGGCATTTTCACGTGTCAGACTTCTCATGCTGTTTTTAATAAGTCCTCCTGTAACGCCTACATAAGGAATAACAAGGTTTTCGTAGATGTCGTAATGTAAATTTAACTGCGGATAAAAATAGAATTTGGTTGACTTATTAAAATTGTCAATAGTACCTGTAACACCCATATCTGCATGCCATTTTTTTCCATTCGCCTCAAAAGATGGATTAATACTCATAATCAGGTCGTTCATAGAATCGTTCGCCTGTTTGTGATTATAGAAGTCTGTTAGAAAACCCAGATTTAACTTTTCCTTGTTCAGGAACATTGTTCCCTGCGCATTTAATTTTACGTTGTTTTCTGATTCGCGGTAAAGGTTTTGTAAATTATAATAGCTCAGGTTTATGTTGTGATTAATATGTGTGCTGTCTGTGTAATGACTAAGCAGTTGAATCTTCGGTTCGAACAATTGGTAACGTTGTCTTGTGTAAGTTTTATCATCAAGGGTATTGAGCTTTGTGTCATAACCATAATAATGCACCACATTGCGCTCATAATTCAGATCGCCACTTAAAGTGTGTTTTTTATAGAAACGTTTGCCGAATACGTTGATGACATTGTCACTGAAGCCGCCATAACCAACATCTTTTAACTGAGAAGTGCTTGAGAAGTGTTTCAGGTGCGCGCCGTAACTGCTTTCTTTTGAACGTGTATTCCCGATCCAGAATTCCCCGTAAGGCATGTTATAAAACGGACCATACCCTAATTTAAGTAAAGAATGGTACAACTTCGGTAAGGGTTCATTCTGTAATTTTGCCGCGTCTATCGGTTGCGTCTGATACTTTGGAAATATCGGTGTACTGGTAATTCCGTATTTAATATTCTCAATGCGTTTTACACTGTCTTTGATTTCCGGGATGTCAGAGAATTTTTTCACATCTTTTAAAGTTGGATCAAAAGTGCTTTTTACCCCAAACTCGGTGTTGGTGAGCCCACCCTGCGCGAGTGTTGCAAGTGCATATCCACAAATCAAAAGGACGATCAGGATCCATTCAATCTGACGTTTTTGCCTCTTACTTAATAAGTGATTCTTAGCGATATTTTCCTGGCTATATGTATTCCCTTGATTCATTTTAAAGCTTATTTCGGTTGTTCGCTATTAGTCGTTGTTGGCACTGCTTTTATTTCCGGCTCATTACTGAATAACGCACTGTCTTTCTTAGACTGGTTGAATTCAATCTTCATTTCCTGATTTAGCGGAGCGGATCCGTTTTCAGACGCTGGCGGATTATCCTTTATTTGTCTCGCTTTAATGGCTTCCAGGCGCTTGTTTGCTTCTGTCACGTATTCAGGTTTTACTTTACCGCCAATAATTGTTTCGAGAATAACTTGGGCATCCGCATCGTCTTTTAAAGCAATATAAGCATCCGCCAATAGAAGCATCCCTTTGTTGTTCCAGTCATCATTGCTATATTCATAACTGATGAGCTTATTGGTTGTTTTTTCAACTTCTTTATAATCCTGTTTGGCAAATTGTATTTTCCCTATGTAATAATAAGCCTCGGCACCAATAACGTTTTTCGCTGTTTTTGCCATGGCCTTGAATTCGATCATAGCATCATCAAAGCGATTGGTCTCGTATAATGATTTTGCTTTAATGTACTTGGCTTCTGTTGTCTCCTGAGGTGTTAATTTTTCTGTATTAAGTACCTTGGTATATTCTGCCAAAGCCACATCGAACTGATTCAGGTAAAAGGCACAACGCATCGCTCCGAATTTTCCTGCACTTTTATTGGAAGGTGTTTCGGCTATCTCTTGCAACTGGATAAACAATGGCAAAGCTTCTGCATACTTTTTATCTTTGTAATAGAGGTAAGACGTTTTTGCGATTGATACTTCGCTATAGATCGATCTCGGTTTTGTAATAATATATTGGTACCCTACCACAGCCTTATCAAACATGCTTTTGCTATAAGCGCACTCAGCAAAACGAAAATGGGCTTCTGCTATGTGTTTGCCGTTTGGAAATTTTGTTATATAAATTTCCCATTTAGGCATAGCCAGATCACAGTTATTGTCTACATAAAAGGCTTCGTATGCAGTTTGGTAAGTAGCCTTTTCGATTTGATCTTCTGAGAGCGGATTACCAACTTCTCTAAAGTATTTCTCCATCCCTTCTACATCGCCCTTAGCCTCAAAGATTTTTTTGATCTGCTGCAGAACATCTTTTGAAGCTTCACTTTTAGCATCCGTTTTTACAAATTTGTCGAAATACTCAAAAGCTTTGTCATCTTGTTTTTTATTAAAGTAGATGTTTCCTAGCTGGGCATACGCTGTGCTTACAAAAGGTGACTTAGGATAATTCTTCAGGATCCTTGCATAATAAAGAATCGCATTTTCTTCGTCCTTTAAATTGTTATAATATGTTTCAGCAATCTCGTTTAAAGTCGGTACAATATAATTTGATTGTGGATAACGTGTTTCTATTTTTTTAAGCTCAGAAATCTTTTCAGTGTAATTCTTATTCAAACCATCGCATAATGCCTTTTGATATAGAGAATAATCGACATCCACTTTGTTCAAAGTAATAGCTTTTTTATAATACTCGGACGCCTGCACAAAATCACGATTCATAAAATAAGCATCGGCGGCACGAATATTTGCATCGGCAATCTTATTCTCTTCGTAATTATTTTTCGTCAGTAAAAATTTACGAAAGGAAATATTCGCATTGGTATAATCTTCTTTTTCTTTTCGCTGAAAATAAGCGTAACCAATTGCGTAGTTACTTAAGTCATACTCAGAAAGGCCTGTAGCTCCTTGTGTTACCTGAAATTTTTTCCAGCCGTCAATGGCGGTCGTATAATCTTTGCGGATATAAGAAATTTCTGCCAACCAATATTGGTTTAAGGAATTCAATTTCATATCGGAGTTTTGCGACAACGATTTTTTAAATTGTTTCTCTGCGTTAACCAGGTCGTTGTTATTAAAATATTCGACGCCTTTAAAATAAATAAGTTTTTGGTACGTCACTTTTAAGATGGCATCGATGCTTACTAAGCTTTCCATACTCTTAATGGCTTCTTCGTAATTTTTTGTGGTCGAATACACGTTGATCAAAAAATTATACACTTCATCCTTTCTTGACGATTTAGGATATTCATTTAAGTACTTCGTAAACCCTTTTACGGCTTCGTTATAAGGATTAAAATCTAACTCGTAGCTTAACTTTGCAAAACTGAAGAGTGCATCTTCTGTGATTTTTTTGTCAAAATTTAACTGATACGCACTATAAAAAGCATTTTTGGCCTTTAACTTCTCGCCCATCTTAAGGTCGCAGTCACCCATGTGATACCAAGCGCTTTGGGATAAAGAATCTTTTTCCTCCGTTACTTTCTGAAAACTCTTCTCAGCATTTCCATACTCCTTCATTTTATAATAACAATAGCCCAGCACATAATTTCCTTGCCTGTTGATGCCGTAACCCAATTCTGTTCTCTTTAGATAAGTCAGTGCATTCGAATAGTCCTTCATGTTAAAGTAACTTTCGCCGATCATCCGATTAATATCGCCTGCCTTTTGAATGTAAGAAGTATCATTCAGAAGTTTCGGCGCTTCCTTTGCCACTTTATCAAATTTTCCTTGAATAAAATAAATTTGTGTGATGTAATATGGCACTACGCTTCCGAATGTTTCATTCCCAACCAACTTATTAAATCCTTGTAAAGCGGTTTCGTAATTTTTTTCCTTATAGCCTAAATGTGCGTAATAGTAGATTGCCGGAGAAGCATATTTATTCTCTACGTCTTTTATTTCATAAAAGTCCGCTTTGGCTTTCGCATCATTTTTTTCCTGCAAATAGCTATACCCGCGTTTAAAATACAATTCTGCCAGTTGCTCTTTCTCGAGTTTATAAATGTCAACCTTCTCAAAAAATTCAATCGTAGCCTCGTATTTTTTTTTGCGGAAATTAGATTTTCCCAGATAGTACCAGGCGTTGTTAACCTTTGTACTTGAGGGATAATTGGCAGTGAATTCACGCATGAGCCATTCACTGTCTTTATTAAAAAGCTCAATACCGCAAGCTGCGGCGTAATAAGTGGCATCTGCTTTTAAAAGACTTGATTTTGTTTTAGCGGCAAATTCCGTGAAACTTTCCTGTGCACGGCTATATTGTTTTTTATCAAACAGTTCGAGTGCTTGTTTGTACAGGACATCTGCATCGGCATACATTGCGGTTCTTTGAGCTTGCAACAAGAGACTACCAGATACTAAAAGCAATAGTAAGCTCGTCTTTATAAGATACTTCATTAACTTTAAATCAGGTAAATTTTATCTCAATAAATTTAGTTTTCTTACAGTCGCCGTTTAGCCTTGTTGGTTTACAGTTATTAACCCGCTGATGTTGATATTGGTATAAGTAAGTTCCCCACAAAAGTTACATTCATTTTAACTTAGAAGTTTTTATGAGTGAACTGATCAAATACAGCAACGTAACTATTTTCCAGGACGATCGTCCGGTAGTTAGTGATTTAAATGTGGGAGTTGAAAAAGGAGAGTTTGTGTATTTGCTCGGAAAAACCGGAAGCGGAAAGAGTAGTTTTTTAAAAACACTTTATGGCGACCTGGCCATAACAGCGGGTTCAGCAAATTGCTGCGGCTTCGATCTTCCAAATTTAAAACACAGGCAAATTCCTTTTCTTAGAAGAAAATTAGGCATCGTTTTCCAGGATTTTCAGTTGTTAGGAGACAGAAGCATTTACAACAATTTAAAATTCGTGATGAAAGCTACAGGCTGGAGTGACGAAGCGAAAATTAAAGCGCGGATTTCTGAAGTTTTTAAACAGGTGAACCTGGAAGGAAAAGAAAATAAAATGCCGCATGAACTTTCGGGTGGAGAACAGCAGCGTGTAAGCATTGGTCGCGCCCTCGTTAATGAACCTGAGTTAATTCTCGCCGATGAACCAACCGGAAATTTAGATCCCGCCACTTCTGAAGAAATTTTGGTCTTACTTAAAAACCTCAGTGAGAGCGGCCGCGCCGTGCTTTTTGCAACGCATGACATGCTGGTTTATAACAAATTTAGATCGCGTACCCTTACATTCGATAACGGGAAGGTTACAGAATAGACCTAAATGGGCGCCCTCGAAAAGCCGGTAATTAAAGGCTCAAACGCCATATCTTTAAATCTTATCGTACTCCGCCTTCACAAAGTCCATTAATTCCTTTATGTAGTCTGGACTGAAATCAAACTTTACTCCGGCCGTTTCATAAATTTCAGGAATTGATTTTGTGTAGCCAAGGGCTAACGCTTTTTTATAATCTTCGACTGCTTTCTTGGGATTGGTTTTATAATTACGCCATACTGCAATAGCACCTAATTGCGCAAAGCCATATTCAATATAATAAAATGGAACTTCGAATAAATGCAATTGCACCTGCCAGCGACGGCGCAAATTATCTTCCAGACCTTTGTAATTAATTTCTTTGCTTCCAAAATCGCCGATAATGCGCTCCCATTCTTCGTAACGCATTTCGATAGAATGATCGGGGTTTTGGTAGATCCAGTGCTGGAAGCGATCGATTGCTGCGATCCATGGCAGCGTATCCATAACGCTTTCCAACTGCTGACGTTTTGCGCGTTTTAATTCTTCGTCTGTTTTAAAAAATACATCCCAGTGTTCCATGCTCATTAGTTCCATGCTCATGCTGGCAAGTTCTGCCACTTCGCTGGGTGGTGATTTAAAATCTACCAACTCTAAATTAAAATCAAGTAACGAATGAATCGCGTGTCCACCTTCATGCACCATGGTTACAAGATCACGGTGCAAGCCAACAGAGTTCATAAAAATAAAAGGCACATCGGTTTCGTATAAAGGATATTGGTATCCGCCCGGAGCTTTCCCTAAACGGCTGTCGAGATCGAGTCGTTTCATTTTTTGCATCGTGCCAATACTCTCGCCAAAAAAAGGATCAAGTTTATTGAAACATTCAATCGTACGATCAATTAATTCCTGTGCGTTTGCAAAAGGTTTTAACGGAGCCAAGCCTTCTTCGTCTACTGACGTGTCCCAGGGACGGTAATCAGCCAGTTCTAATTTTTCTGCGCGTTTTTTATCGTGTTCGTTGATTAAAGGAACCGCGTGCATTTTTACCGATTCGTGAAAATTCAGACAATCCTGTACCGTATAATCAAAACGCGCGAGTGACTGATGTTTGTAATCTCTGTAATTTTTGAATCCTGCATTTAAAGCAACTTGGTGGCGAAGTTTTATCAGCTTTGAGAAAAGATCATTCAGCGCAGTTTCATCTTCAGCCCTGCGCTTTTGTACTTTGTGATAAACTATTTCGCGAATGCCCCGGTCGAGGTCTTTTAAATAAACGGAAGCTTTTTGAAGGGTTATTTTTTCTCCGTTATACTCGATGCTTTGAGCGCCATTGATCTCCCCGAACTGTTGTTCTAATTCCTGCAACTGTGTGTTCAACGGAATGTTCTCTTCCCTGAAAAGATCAATGCTGTTTTTAATGCCACGCAAATAAATGTCGTATCCTGTTTTAGTAAGACTGTCTTTGAACGAAGTCTCCATCAATTTTTTATTCAGGTCGTTGGCAATCGGAGCCATGTGCGGTTCTATGTTCTGAACAAAATCATTAAAGCTGTCACGCAATTCAGTGTTGGCAGTATCGCAGGTCATTTTGATGTAGCGCCATGCCATGTTCTCACTTACCACTGCGCTCAGTTCGCTATAATCTTTTAGCCATTTTTCAAGCTCGGTAGCCGAGTTAATCGTCCGCTTTTCTAATTCTTCGAAATAGGGTTTTAATAAGTCCCATGTTGTTACGGTGAAATCTGACTTAACGTAGTTGCGTTGCATAATAATTTAGGTTGGTCTTTAAAATTAAACAATAGAAAAGAAGATAGCAAACCTGATAAATTTTGCCGCAAATGGCACGGATTAAACAGCTAATTTTGATGGCTTTGAAATCCAAGCTTAATGTGTAATAGAAAATACTAATTAAAATAAACCCGCTCTTCGTTTGAATTTAATGTTTGAACAACAAGCCTTAGCTTCATGTGAAGTACTTTCGTGTTTCGGGTTGAGTTTATGTAGTTGGCAGCACTCTTTTCGAGAATCTGAAAATACAGGTCGTTTTTAATAGGCCCGTTTAAAGCGTTTTGCAATTCTGTATTTTTTTCGAAATAATGGATGCTATTTGAAAAAGTGAGCAATAAAGGTCCCTGACCCCGCAGGCGGTTTGTTTGGTGCTTTGTCATTATTTCTTCGAAAATATCCAGCCTTTGTTTTCCCTCATCTTCATACTCTACAAAGAGTTTATAATTAGTGTTTGGAGGCGGTACAAACAAATTCCAGTTTTGAACAAAGTACGGGTAGATGTACCACTCGGCATAATAGTCTATCTTATCTTTTGTCTTTGCATAGGGGTTTGCGAAAACAAGCACAAGAGCAAAGTGCAGAACTAAGGCGGCAAGTGTTATGACTAGGATTACTATTTTATATGAAGATCTGATCATTCTAAATTAGATTTTTTAGAATTCATCTCAAAGATTATTTTTTAAGCATAAAAAAAGCGTGGACCCCGCAGCGCTTACTTAAATATATTGACTTAAAGAATTGCTCTGAATAGCAAGAACAGTGATCCTGATAAAATAATAGTGACCGGTAATGTTAGCACCCAAGTTAGTACGATGGTTTTTATCGTCCCTTTCTGAAGATTTTTTAAACCCTTTTTAGCTACCATAGAACCTGCGATACCAGAAGACAACATGTGTGTTGTACTTACAGGAAGGCCTCTCCAGCTTGCAAGGCCAATACCAATAGAGGCAACAATCTCAGCGCTTGCGCCTTGTGCGTAGCTCATGTGCTGTTTTCCGATTTTTTCTCCTACTGTTTTCACAATCCGTTTCCAGCCTACCATCGTACCAAGACCTAAACAAACAGAGATTAAAATAATAACCCACGATGGGGCAAATTCTACTAACTTTTTGGTTGCTTTAATCTCTTTGCCCAACTCTTTTATTTCATTTAAGCTGAGGGTTAGGTTTCCTCCCGTTATTATTTTGTCGGCACCTTTTGTAATTTTTATAACGTCTTTCCTCAGTGAAAAATGTTCTGCAAGCGCAATCTCGTCTGAGTTAAATTTACCTGTAGTGATGGTTTCAAAATGACTCGCGTGGAACATTAATTCAGAATACAATTTCTTTTCTTTTGCAGCAAGTGCGGTGGTATCTGCTTTGGACATGAGCATTTCTATTTTAGAAACATTCCCGCTTATGCTTTGAAGGTTTATGCTTGAATCGACTGAAAACTGTGCAGGTAATACTGCAATCAAAATCATCATGATTAAACCTACACCTTTTTGTCCGTCATTTTGTCCATGAAAAAAGCTAACCATGCCGCAGGTTAACCATAGCAGCATTCTGATCCAGATAGGTGGTTTTTTACCTGGAATTGGTTCTTTATAAATGATCTCGTTTTTGATGAGCCGCTTAAAAATAAACATGATAATGATCGCGGCTGAAAATCCTAATAGAGGCGAAAGTAATAAAGCTGCCCCTGTATCTTTGGCTTTGTCCCAGTTTACAGCACTTACTCCCAGTTCGCCTGGTAAAAAGTAAAACGCAAGGCCAATTCCTAAAATGGCACCAATTAGCGTGTGTGAGCTAGAAGAAGGTATTCCAAAATACCAGGTGCCGAAGTTCCAGATAATGGAGCTTAACAATAAAGCCAAGATCATCGCAATGCCGTGATAAGGATTAGAATCCACCAACACGTCCATAGGAAGTAAGTTCACAATGCCCATGGCTACTGCAATTCCTCCCAACATAACTCCCGAAAAATTTAAGAGGCCGCTGTACACCACAGCTACCGTAGGCTTCATGGAATTGGTATAAATAACCGTTGCTACGGCATTAGCTGTATCGTGAAAGCCATTAATGAATTCAAAGCCGCATGCCAATACAATACAAAGTATTAAAAGTACCGTTAAAGTTGTATCTAATCCAAACATATATTTCTAATTAATATTTGGCAAAACTATCTGTTAATTGCCTGAGAAATGTTAAGTTAATGTTAAATTCCCAATTCCAGTTGAAATACAGCCGAGTAATAGGGTGTTAAATTTATGTTTTTAGAGAGGTTGCGCTCTTTATTGTAAAGCAGATTAAATTGGGCCTTAACTTTGTGTTTATTAAGGTATTTTGAAATACCAACCGCATATTGCTCTGCTTGATTAAAACTGACTCTAACATCGTGGTGAGGCGTTACAAGGGTTTGGCGTAAGGCAATTTCCCACCTGCTTTTAAAACAATAACTCATTTGATTATTTATCCCATCGCCTGTAGTTATTAAACGCATTTTATTATCTGACCCTAGCACATAAGGATTATTGGCATCCCGGCGTATATATTCGCTCAAAAAGCAAAAACCATTGTATTTAAATATTATGTCTGCCATATAGACGTTGAAGGATTTCTGACCATAAAGGTCTTTACCAAGCTGCCCTCCTGTTCTCACTGCCATGTCGTTAAACATATATGCGGCGGCAACGCTCAATTTCGGTTTTGGCTCCCTAAGTAAATCGCCTTCAAAAAAATCACCACCCTCTGTAAAAGCTCCCAGAGGAAGTAATTCAATTCTTCCGGAGTAAGCTAGTCCGTAATTACTTAGATTAGAATTCCTTCCTTCCCCCGAAGTAACAGCCGTTTTAATTACTGCTAGAAAGCTGCTACTGGTTTTTATTGTGTAATTCATGAAAAATCCAAAGTCCCTGTCGGTTGTAAAGTTTGCGTTAACTAAAGAGCGATCATAAAATTGCAAAGCCCCCGAAGAATTTACTCTTTGGCGGTTGCCGGGCAGTTTAGTCTGACCGAATCCTAATTGCAAATGGCTATTTGGCTTGTAATAAATAACAGCATCTCTTACCACATTTGGACTCACATTTTGATTGGTTTCATCACCAACAGTCCAGTCCATATCTCCTCTGGCAAATGAAAGCTGCATGTAATATGTTAATTTTGGGTTAACAACATGGCCTGTTAAAACCAACCGACATCTTCTTACTCTCCCTTCAAAAGAACCAGGCTCAAAATCTTCGTCACTTACCGTATTCATCAAAACCCTGTTTTGAATTCTGAACCTAATGTTTAAGGAATAACTGCTATCAGGTGTAGTAAAACCCAAGCCACTTTTGTAGCTAAAATAGGGCGCGTTATTTTGGGAATACCCTTTCGTTACTAAGTTAACCAAGGCTATTAAACTTAAATAAATTACTTTTTTCATATAACTTTTATGTTATTTGAATGCAAAGTAAATATTACAAAATGTATTAAAAGTATTGTTAATGTTAAGAAATAGTTAAGCGAGTGGGTTTTTAAATTAACTTTTCATTCTATTTTCTTAAAGAATCGCGGATCTCCATCAAAAGCTTGTCTGATGTCGTTGGCTCAACAGGTGCTGCCGGTAGCGCTGCTTCTTTTTTCTTAGAAGCATTAATCCCTTTGATAACCAAAAACAGAACGAATGCTATAATAACAAAAGACAATAATGTTGATAAGAAATTACCGTACTTAATTGCCGTGCCGGGAATAACCAGCTGGTTAAGGTCGGCCAGATGGGCTGCTTTTAATGCCGGTGTTAATACTGCCGGTGTGACAATGTCATCTACCACCGAAGAAACAATCTTTCCAAAAGCTCCACCAATAACAACGCCAATAGCCAAATCAGCAACATTGCCTTTTACGGCAAAATCTTTAAACTCCTGAATCATTCCCATAATTTAATTTTTTAGATCTGCCTTGAAAATACTTCTCTCTAATTGTTTTCTAAAACTTTCAAAAGCTCGTCCAGCTTAGGGGTTAATATAATTTCGGTGCGACGGTTTTTCTTTCTTGCTTCAGGCGTTTTCCCTTTATCTAAAGGAAAAAACTCGCCTCTGCCTGCCGAAGTAATACGTGCAGGATCTATTTTTGCAGCCGCTAACATTATTTTTGTTACAGAAGTTGCGCGAATTACGCTTAAATCCCAGTTATCTTTTATCTCTCCCGAACCCTTCATGGCAACGTCATCTGTATGCCCTTCCACCATCACATTTATGTCTGTATTCTGCTCGAGTACCTTTGCTACATTTTTTAAAGCCTCAACGCCTTTCGCCTCCACGTTGGTTTTCCCACTGGCGAATAATAAGCTTTCATCAAGGCTAACATACACCTTTCCGTTTTTTTGAGTAATTGTGAGTCCCTTATTTTCAAAGCCTACGAGAGCATCGCTCAGTTTTTTACGAAGATCGGCAGCTGCTTGTTCTTTCTTTTTTAAAATGTCCTCCAGTTCGTTTACGCGTGTTTCACGTTTTTTAAGTTCACTTCCGAGTACATCCAATTCACCTTTTTGTTTATTTAAAACTCCCTCCAGTAATTTTAATTCGTCCTGCTTCTTCAGCAATTGTTCGGTAGTTAGCTGAAGCTGACCACTTAGCTTGGCATTATCTTTCTCGGTTCCAGCTACGAGTTTGGTGTAACGATCCATCAGTTGTTCGTTCACGCTGTTCAGCTTATCGTATTTAGCGGTTAAATTTCTAAGATTGTTTCCATTAACTGTAGAATCCCTCTTTAAAGAAATCATATCTTTTTCAGTAAGTACGGCTTTGTCCTTTAATTCGGCAACTTTTGCCTCATTCTCCATGACCGCTTTCTTGATCTCAGCCAGGCTGCTTTCACAAGTAGTTAATTTTGCTTTTGCTTCTTCTAATTTTCTTTCAGGTACGCAGGCCCCTAATAAGGCAAAGCCAAGTAAACATGTTAAAATTTTTATCTTCATCATGGCTTTAAAATTAGGAAATTGACTTCCTTGAGATTAATGCATCAAAATTGTTTATCAACAATGAAATTAACTAAATGCACAGCTATAAGTTCTCGCCACCAAAAACCAAAGAATATAAGTAATTTTGAGACGTATTCCTGCAACTTCATTTAAGACAAAAGTTTATGATCACACAACAACTGCTCGAAAAAGCAATGAACTACCCTCAGTATAAAAATCTGCAGGAAGACCTGATGGCACAAGGCAAAACCACTGGCGACAATCAAAGCGAAGAGTACATCCATTACACCAAAATTAATCTTCAGCGCATGCACCGTCTTGAGAAAACAACTGTTATCGACCAATCGTTGAAATTAGCGCTGTCAAAAAAAACAAACACTTATGTCTTGCTCGCCATTACAGAAGGCTGGTGCGGAGATGCTGCACAAAACCTCCCGGTATTTCACGCGCTTGAAAACGAACTGAAAAATGTTGAGCTAAAGCTTGTCTTGCGTGATGAACATCTGGAGCTGATGGATCAGTATTTAACAAATGGCAGTCGTTCGATTCCCAAAATAATTTGTGTAGATAAAGCTACGTTAAAGGAATTATTTGTCTGGGGACCAAGACCCGCGGCACTCCAGGAAATAGTGCTGCAGTTGAAAAAAGAAAACATGTCGCACGAAGAAAAAGGTTTGGTCACACAAAACTGGTACAATGCCGATAAAACTAAAAGTCTACAGGCCGAAATCCTGAATTTGGTACGGAGTTTCTAATACTGGCTTCTGATAAAAACCTAATGATTACCCGTTCGATTGGTTTATATAAAACGTCCTTTACCGGTCTTTCACCAAAAACCTGGCTGCTGTCGTTTATCATGCTGATTAACCGCAGCGGGACCATGGTAGTGCCTTTTATGACACTTTATCTTACGGGGAAAACCATGAACCGTACGCTTGCAGAAGCAGGAACGGTTATGGGTCTCTTTGGCCTCGGTGCTATTATTGGCGCTTATTTTGGGGGGAAATTTTCTGACCGTTTGGGTTTTTTTAAAGTGCAGATGTTCACACTTTTTTTCGGTGGAATCTTTTTTATAATATTAGGTCAAATACAATCTTATCCATTAATCTGTCTTTTCACTTTTTTACTAAGCCTGATTAACGAAGCGTTTCGTCCTGCTAATTCTTCTGCAATCGCTTTTTACAGTACGCCTGAAAATAGAACGCGCTCCTATTCCTTAAACAGGCTGGCTATAAATCTTGGCTGGGCATTCGGCGCATCGTTAGGTGGTTTTATAGCGGGCTACGATTATGAGTTATTATTCTGGGTAGATGGCTTTACCAATATCGCCGCTGCATTTCTGCTGTTTTTATTTCTAAAGCCAGAAAAAATAGAGATAAAATCCGAAGTTAAAGAAGAGGTAGTTCCTGAATCGCAATCGGCTTACCGCGATAAACCCTACTTGTGGTTTATTTTTCTGACAACAATTTTTGGACTTTGTTTTTTCCAGATGTTCACTACTATACCAAAATATTTCCGGGATAATTTATCGCTCACCGAAAAATACATTGGCTTCATCATGGCTGTAAACGGCCTTATCATTGTTGGATTGGAAATGGTGCTCGTTTATGTTCTCGAACAAAAAAAGAAGATGACCTTTTTTATCACTCTCGGCACTTTTATCTGCGCCGTTTCTTTTCTGAGTTTGTTATTGCCGGGTAATGCTAAATGGATTACCATATTTATGATCCTGCTTATCACCTTCGGTGAAATTATTTCGATGCCCTTTATGAATTCCTTCTGGATCTCTCGCTCTAATGAAAAGAACCGCGGTCAGTATGCCGCTCTGTACACCATGGCCTGGGGCATAGGTCAAACTCTGGGCCCTTTTCTTTGTGCTTTACTCGTTGATGCTACTAATTTCGAAACCCTTTTTGTAGTGCTAGCCGGAGCCCTAGCATTCGCCGCTTTAGGATACTCTCGGCTAAAACACGCCTAAGCATTAAAAAGCAAAATCTTCCATTTTATAAGATCACAAATGTTTGTTGGCGCTAACGGTAGCTGAAGCTAACGCGACCTTACACGGCCTTGTCCCGGACAGCCCTTTCTGCCGGGAAGTTTTATGTTAAGAGTAATTCCGTAGTAAAAATACCAATCGCGTGTGCTTGGATTGCCCCGCATATCACCTGGACTAGCTTTTTGGGTTTGCGGATCAGCGCCCCCAGTTGTTGCTACCGAATTAGGATACGCTCCCTTTATATCGTCAAGGTAGTCTGTAAAGGTTCTTCGTGGCCCCCACTCTATACCCAAGCCAACTTTCTCTGCAACATTAAATTTAAGACCAACACCGAAAGGAATGCTCAACTGGTACTTTGAGTAAGCTTTTGGCTGATCTTCTGAGCGAAGGTCGCGCAAAGGCAGATATTCTCCGCTAATATCTGATTTAGGATTAAAATAAAAGCCAGCAAAACCAGCAAAAACAAACAGGGTAAACTTATAGCGGTCGTGTCCGATCCTATATTCTACAAAGTTGAATTCTGCTGTGCTATTTAATTCGAAAATTTGACTTCTGAAACTTAGATTTCGTTCGAGTTGATCTGCTTCTCCACTGCTAGCATCGTTGCCACTGATTTGCCCGTAATTAAACCCAAAACGGAAAGCATAGCGAAAACTCTTGGCATACCTGAAGAAAATTCCTGCTGCGGGACTAGAACCTTTGAAATGCCCGCGGGGGTTAATATCGCCAATGTAATAGGAAGCTCCACCAAAAAACCCAAGCTCTTTTTGGGCGAAGGTGCGCTTTTTTATTTGTGAAATCCCAGTGAGAGTGAGGGCACAGAAAAGATATAAAAAGACTCTTTTTAACAAACTATTACTAGAAACGTAAATTTAAACCTTTTATTGTGTTTATTTTGGTGGTAAATCAATAAAGCCCATGAGAAATACACTGCAAATTCCATCCCCATTGTAATTTATCTTAAACCAGCAAACATACGACACGGATTTGCTTAGATTTGTGCTCTTTTTAGTTACAGCCTGGAGACCCCATGGAAGAGAAAAAAACATATCAACCCATCGGCGTCTTCGACAGCGGCTTTGGAGGCCTCACGGTTTTAAAGGAAATTGTCAAAGAACTTCCCCAATATGATTATTTATACCTTGGCGACAATGCCCGCGCTCCTTATGGCTCCCGCAGCTTTGAAACGGTGTATGAATATACCCTCGAATGCGTAAAGCATTTATTTGACAAAGGTTGCCATTTAGTAATCCTTGCCTGCAACACAGCCTCTGCAAAGGCTTTGCGGACTATACAGCAAAAAGATCTTCGAAGAATTGCTCCAAATAAAAGAGTTTTAGGTGTGATTCGTCCCACCACAGAAATTATAGGCCGCCACAGCAAAACGGGTAATGTGGGCGTTCTCGGTACGCAGGGAACCGTTAGTTCGCGCTCTTACCTGGTAGAGATCGAAAAATTCTTCCCCGAGTTAAAGGTTTACCAGGAGGCTTGTCCTATGTGGGTTCCGCTGATTGAGAACAATGAGTTTAACAATGCAGGCGCTCATTTTTTTATTAAGAAGCACGTGGATCAATTGATGCTTCAGCAAAAAGAAATTGATGCGATCATTTTAGGATGTACTCATTATCCGCTGCTCATGGATAAAATAAAAAAAATTCTTCCTGCAAATGTATATGTCTTATCGCAAGGAACCATTGTTGCAAAAGGATTAAAAAATTATTTAAGCAGGCATCCCGAAATTGAAAAAAACTGTAGTAAAAATAAATCCCTAAGCTTTTATACTACCGACTTACCCGAAACCTTCGACAAAGCAGCAACTCTGTTTTACGGAGAAGAGGTGCGATCGAAACACCTGGCGCTGTAAAAACCATAAATTAAAAATGCCTCACCTTTAATCCGGCGAGGCACTCAAAATTTTTAATAATCCCTTATTTCTTACTCTCCGCAGCTTTAGCGTCGGCCTTCACCTGAGCTTCTTCCAGTTGTTTAATACAACGCGTTTCGGCTTCATCAATGATTTTCACTACTTTCTTGTCCACTTCCTGCTTGGCTTTTTCAGCAGCTTTCTTAGCGGCCACTTTCGCGATTGGGTTAGACGCCTGCTCTACTAATTTATCCGCAGCAGCATACCCTTCTTGTTTTTGCTTTTCAGCCTGAACTTGTGCTTCGCCTTTTTGTTTTTCACATTGGACTTTTGCTTCCTCCAGTATTTTTCTGGCTTCCTCAGCTGCCTTATCTATTCCAGCATTCAGGGCTTGCGTAGTCACGGTAGATATAACACTTGGTCCGCCGCCCTCATCTCCTTTCATTCCCGTTTTAATGGTTGGCTTGGTCACTGTTCCGCCCATAGAGACATTCACATTGATCTTTTCTCCTAGTGATACATTCGTTCCTGCTTTTGCATTCGCCTGTGCCATTAATCCATTAAGGACATTGTTAGCAGCGCCACCAAACATTTTACGCGGAATTTCCATCTTGTATTTATAATCGATGGTTTGATCCAATCCTGTACTTCCGCTAATGTTTGTGTTGATGCCGGCAATTTTAACATCAAAAGGCTCCAGGTTTAATCGTCCGTTTTTAATAAAGTATTTAGCATTCACATTTTCTACTTCCATGTTTTTAAGTTGCTCTATTTTTAGAGTCTCGCCTAATTTTACGAAGGGAGGAAATCCACCAACGCTTACTTTGTTCGTTTTGAAAACACCGCGCGCATCCACAGCAGCTAAATCCGGTTCCATTTTTTCATTTAAAGACGTCTTAAAGTTTTCCATAGTGGCTGTAAACATTCCCTTAGCATATTGACCGATCGGCGCAAGTTTTTGTACGGTATTAAAGGTTTTGAAAGTGGTTTGAATATCGAAGTTTTCCATTTTTAAATTCATGGAAACGGTTGGCTTCTTAATGTTAGTAGTTTCATAATATCCGTCTACCGTTAATGCGCCGCCAATCAGGTTCATTTTTAAATTGGTCATATCAACTTTTTCATTCCGCACAACAATATTTCCTGCCATGTTCTCTAAAACAAGATTAGTGTACAACACCTTCCCGATTTTAGCGTCCAGGTTAAAATCATAATTGGCAGGCACAGCAAAAACAGTCATGGCAGCTGTATCTGCAGCTGTTGTCGGCGTAGTTGCGGCTGTAGAATCAGACGCCATTAGTTCGTTCAAATCTATCAGATTACTATTCAGCACAAATGAGCCTTTGATCAGATCGTCTTTAAACATGTATTGAAGTAAATTATCAATTCTTCCAGAGGCTTTGATATCACTCTTACCCATAAGCGCATCAAACACCGACAATTCTACATATTGTGTAGTGAAATTAAGTTTCATGGTATTTAATTTAATCACATAAGGCAGCGTTGCTGTTTTATAATTCATTTGGTCAATTTCAAAAGTGCCGCTTGCCTTGAACTTATCGAATTCCTTTTTGTCAATAGCGCTCATGTGTCCGTCGGCACTGATGTCTGCCTTGATGGTACCACTTATGTCATCGCCTGCCTCAAGGGGAACAAACTCTTTTACGGAAGCCAGATTGATCATACCTTTGATGTTGGCTTTAATACCTGGATCAGAAATAGGTGTTTTTACATGCGCAACAATATCAATTGGATTCCCTGCCATTTCTATGTGAAATTTATTTACATCTACCGTTGTAGCATCCAGCACACCGGTCGGATTCAGTACTTTCACATCAATGTTAATGTTGTTAACCGATTTTGGGAGGCTGGGATATTTGAACATAGCATCCATAATAGCCAGGTTTACACCAAATGCGGGTAGCTCAGAAGCGCTGTACCTTCCTTTAGCATGGCCATCCAATTTTAATTTGCCCGAAGTTTTTACCGAAGCAAAATCTTTACTGTAAACGCTTGGAATCAAAGATAAAATCGCCTTGAATTCCGTTTGTTTTGCTGCGAATTTCAAATCCATGTCAATGTTGGTGTCAGGCATTAACACGTAACCATCAAAGCCCAGAGACAAATCATTTAAGCTTAATTCGTTTTCCCTAAAAGTAAATTTCCATTTTAGCATGTCCATATCCAGGTCTGCTTTCATTTTCGTATTTACTTCATTCAGGTAAGCTACACCGTCCATTTTAAAGGTTGTTTTCGCAATCTCGATCATATTCTTCATCACAAACACGTCCTGTGTAAAATCGCCATTCATAGTGTAATTAAAGTTTTCAAGTTTGCTGTACATGTTACCGTCCTGATCATCATAAACAATGAAAGCTTCTGTAATTTTAAATTCTTTTAATTTGATGGCGAACTTCGTTGCTGCTGTATCTGCCGCCACAGGAGCAGCCGTAGAATCAGTACTTGCTTTTGCAATGTCCCAATTGGCTTTTCCACCTTTTAATACTTTTCCAAGAATGCGGGCCTTATCAATCGTTATAGAGTTTATCTGGTAAGGACCGCCACTGAGCACACTCTTTAAGTTAATATCTGTTTTTAATTCGCCTATGTAAGCAAGCGTGTCGTCTTTAAATTCATCCACACCAACCACACTAACTTTTTGTATGTTAAATCTAAAATCAGGGAACGACGAGATTAAACTCAGATCAAAATCGCCAAAATCTACTTTTGCGTTCAGGTTAGCATTCGCCTGCTCTTTCACAATGGCAACAATTTTGCTCTTAAAAATAAAAGGCGCTGCAATTAATAAAAGAATAATTACCAGTAACGAGAGTCCGGTCCATTTTAAGATGCGTCCGAACAAGCTTTTCTTAGGTTTTTGAGTCGTCATAGTTCTGTTAAATTTTAGAAAGATAAAAATAAGAAGAATTAGCAGAACAAAATTAATATTAAATGCTCTTCTGCCTTAATTATAACTTATTGGCATATTTGATGTTGCGAAATTAAAGAGAAATTTAATTGTTAAATTTTAAACTTAACCCAACGCTTTTCCCTTTTGGAGGGTATTTGTTTATTTACCTACAAAAACGAGTAAAATAAGTGGTGCGGGCGCCTGTCCTTTTTTCTTAATTTCTGGGGGAATAGATTGTTACCCCACGGCAAACGCATCTCATTTGCCAATGTTTTCGGGACACACATATCTCAACGCTTTAATCAACATGTTTGTTTTGCTTTAAAATCAATTGCTACAACTCTAATTAATAAGCACCAATTTTTACAAACCCTGTAGTAGCAAGAGAAATAAGATGCGTTTGCCCTGATTGTTACCCCCTTAAGTGTGTTTAATAAGAAATTTGCACCACGCAAAACAGGCAGTTCGACGGGCTGCCTGTTTTTTTGTACCCTTGTTAGGGGTAGTGGCCAAAAATTCAGAATACCCCTGACACTTTTATTGAAGGCACTAAGCCAGTTCAAACTGCATTTTGCTCAGCTTGTAATAAAGTCCCTGATCGTTTAAGATAAGTTCCTGATGTGTGCCAGATTCCTGCACAGTACCATTCTGAAGTACAACGATTTTATCGGCCTTTTTAATAGTGGAGAGTCTGTGTGCTATTACTATGCTTGTGCGACCAACCATTAACTTATCAAGGGCTTCCTGCACAAGGCGTTCGCTTTCGCTATCGAGACTGCTGGTAGCTTCATCAAGAATTAAAATGCTCGGATCTTTTAAAACCGCTCGGGCTATGGCAATACGTTGACGCTGACCGCCCGAAAGCTGGATACCACGTTCTCCCACAAGGGTGTTAAATTTATCAGGAAAAGAACACACAAAGTCGAAAGCATTGGCTTTACGCGCAGCCTCTTCTATTTCGCTATCTGTTGCATTGGGCTTGCCATAGGCAATGTTATCACGAATGCTTCCGGCGAATAAAATCACATCCTGCGGTACAAGAGCAATTTGTTTTCTTAGCTCGGTAAGAGAAATTGATTTGTTGTCGATGCCATCTATCATTACCGACCCACTGGTGGGATCATAAAAACGGAGAATAAGTGACGCAATGGTGGTTTTACCGGAGCCGCTCGACCCCACAAGGGCAACTGTTTGACCGGCCTCCACTTTAAAATCAACACTCTTTAAAACGGCGTAATCAGGGCGTGAGGGATAACTAAAAGAAATATTATTGAAGTGGATTTCTCCTTTTGTATGTGTTACTTCGTTTTGGCTTTTTACAAGATCAATACTTTCTATTTCTCCATCAATTAATTCGAAGACTCTGTCTGTTGCTCCCAGTGCACGTTGTATAGATGCAATTTGTTCTGGAAGACCTCCTAAGGATGCCGCCACAAATAGAGATAGCATCAGAAACTGCCCGAATTGCTCACCTGTAAGTTCTTTTTGCAGGTACAACTTAACCATTAAATAGAGGATAAAAAATACGGCCCCGAATATAAACGCGATGACAAAAGCAAAAAACGTTCCCCGAAACAAGCCATACTTAAAGCCAAACAGCTTGATCTCGGTTGTTTTTTCACTGTAGCGTTTTAATTCATAAGCTTCATTCGTAAACACTTTTACATTTACAATGCCCGTTATAGATTCCCCAACAATGACGCTTAATTCAGCAATTTTGTCCTGAAATTTTTTACTGTAGAACCGTATTTTTCTTGCAAATAGAATAGTGATAATTGTTAGTGCAGGAATAATTGCTAAAAACCACATGGCAATCTTAAACGGAGTTAATTTTACCATGAGGATCAATCCTCCCAAGCCAACAATGGTTTGGCGAATAAGCTCTGCTATGTTAAATGTAAATGCTTCAGAGAGCACATTCACATCTGTAGCCATTCTGCTGCTAAGCTCAGAGGATTGGTTTTTAGAGAAAAATCCCATAGGCATTTGTACAATTTTTTTGAAAACATCATCTCTTACGCCTTTTAGAATATTTTCAGTGACCTGAGAGAAAAAATAGGTTCTCCCGAAAGAAAAAACGGATTGGATAATAAGAATTAAAAGCAACATAAGGCCTAAGTCCTGAAGCTGTCCTGTTACGATTTCAGCGGGTTGCTCTGTTTTACCTAAAAAACTGAATAGTGACCCTGCTTTAAGAGGAAAAAGAAGGCCTACACCAGCGGTTCCTATCAAAAAGAACATGCCAAACCCAAATTTCCATTTGTTCTTCCCTAAATATGTAAAAAGCCTTAATGACTTTTTTAAGTTGCCCAAAGTTAGTTTTGCCTTGGGTAAATCGTTCTTGTTTATTGGTTTTACGGGTGCTTCTTGTTCTTTTTTTGCCATAGAAAGCACAAAATTAGTGCATTAATTCATGACTCCTGTCATTAAATTGTAATTTAGCGGCTTACAAACTGGGTTTTTTCTAAATAAAATTTGTTGAACCAGAAATTTGCGGTATATTTGCACTCCATTTTTAGGAATATAAACACATTTAATTAGAATATCATGAAAAGGACCTTCCAACCATCGCAACGCAAGAGAAAAAATAAACATGGATTTAAAGAGCGTATGGCAACTGCAAACGGACGTCGTGTATTAGCATCCCGCCGCGCAAAAGGCCGTGCAAAATTGACTGTTAGCAGCGAAAAAACTCACAAATAATTCTTTTGTTTTTAAAGAAATTGAAGCCGTTTGGGAACACCTTACGGCTTTTTTACGTTTATATTTAATCCCAACGTTTCGAGAAGTTTTTGAGGCTCTCGGGTTAATTTTTCAGTTTAAGTTATTATCCCGCTATCACTTCCCTTAACACCTCTAAGCTTTTTACATCGGTAAATGCGGGAATATGCAGCTTATAATAGGCCAGCAGAATCTCAAGTATAGACTGGCGTTGAGAGTTACTAATATTCGTTTTTAAACTATTGATCTTCAGAAATTCGGAAAACAGGAAAGAATCTTCTTTGTTAAGTCCTAGTGGCATCGTTAATCCCACTGAAGAAAAGCGGCCTTCCCGACAATCAAAGTACGGGCTTTGTGGACTAAAATTATTCTGCGGCTCAAAGCCCAGGTATTTGGTGAGCTCGCTTAAAAAATAAAGATGCAGGTTAATTCCATTTTCTGTATCGTTTAGAAATTTAAGGCAGGTCTCTATAAATTCATACAAATGCTCATTCGGACTTTGCTCTTTTAACGTTTTTATAAGGATCTCATTTAAAAACTGAGCAATAGTAAGTTTTGTAATAGAGGTGGAAATGCCGGTACTGACGCAATAACACGAAGCCTCTGTAAGTTGATGCACTTCTTTGTTTTGCTTGATGATCAGCTCTACATCTATCAGGCTTAAAGGTAAGATAGATCCCTGCTTAATTTTTGAAGTGCTGTTTTTCCCAACATGTGTTGCCACAGTAATCATCCCATGGTTGCGGGTGTAGAGCTTTAAGATAAATTTTCTATCGCCATGCTTTATTGCTTGCAGAACGATGGCCTTATCTGAAAAACGCATTAGTTTACAACAAGAACTTTTGTAACTGCTTTTAGTTCGCCTGTGGTTGTAGATGCATAAACAACGTATACCCCGGCTGTAACACGGTTATTGGCAAATGTGGTTACAGGCCATTCTATCTGGCCCCCGGTAGATTTAGTTTCCCAAACCATGTTACCACTTTCGTCTGTGATCTTTACGATAGACTCATCTACAAGGCCGCGTATTAAAACTGTTCCCTGGTAATTGGGCTTCACCGGATTCGGATAAGCATATACATTGCTATATGTTTTCTCTCCCGCCAATACAATGCCTCTGAAGGATTGCAGGCCCATATCCGTTGCAATAAAAATGTCGCCCGTTGCTTCGTTATAATTTATATCGATAATGGTGTTCGAATATAAAGGGCTATTCTCCTTTGTAAAATGATAAAGTTGTACAAGTCCATCAGGACTGAAACAGTAGATTCCACCCGATTGTGTACCGCACCACTTGTTATTGGCGCCATCTACCTTTATGGAATTAACTATTTCTTTGCCCAGCAGCAATTCAACGTTTCCGTCCTGCACAATTTTTATGGGCTGCGCATCATAATCTCCGCCACTAAAAATAGCAGTAGGATTATAAATAACACTTATCCCTTCTCCGGTTCCTATCCATATTTTTCCGTCCTGATCTTCTGCAATCGAATACACTGAGTTGGACTCCAGATTGCCACTTCCAACCGTATTACTTAACCACTTGTAATTTACATCCAACTGAGGCGCACTAAAATTCTTATGATTAAAAACCGTCAACCCTCCATCTCTTTCATGCAGTATCCAGACATAGTTATTCTTATCGACAAAAGTTTTTCTCGTAAACCCGCGACCCGTTTGAAAAGTGAAATTCATATACCCTCCACCCTTTTTTATAACGTTCAGATAAGTCCTGTTGTCACTGCTTGCAAACCAAATATTCCCTACAGCGTCAGAACTCAATCCAGAGCAACGGGGTTCCCCATTATACGTAGGCAAAATAGAGTTGGTAGACGCTGTTGTTAAAGACGGTCTTACGGGAGAGTTGTTTTTAAACTGCACAACGCCATAGTACCAAGAGCACGCCCACGTCTTACTGGTATCAAGCCTGTCGATTAAAACCGATGTAATATCCTGAACTACCTCGCCGGCATCTTCGGTCACCTTCAAATAAGACCAATCGTTGCCTCTAAGCACATTAAGCCCCTCTTGAGAGTAATTTCCAGTGCCCGCATTATTAATAAGTGAGGGTGAAACTATAACTTTTCCTTTATAAATATCAATGTTTGACACCGTACTCTTATTCATGCCATTGCGTTTTATTGTAAAAGTCGGATCATAGTATTGATAAAACCGGTTCAATCCGAAACGAGCGTCAGCCAGCCAATATGTTACATTCCCCGAATAATCCTTTCCAATGTAAGAGTCCCGCAGTGTGCCATAATCTATTTCTCCATTGTAATTTGTAATGTGTTGGACTAATTCTCCGGTAGTTGCCTCACGAACCTGCAGCCCAATGGGATCAAAATAAGAAAATAAATTATTGTAAGTTGCGCCCATTTTGCGAATTGTTTTTGAAATGGAGGCCAATGGTGGATACTTTTTCCAGCTTCCGTTTGTATAGGTATAGACCGAGTCTTTTCCGGCATTAGCGGGATCAATCGTACTTGGACAGTAGCAGCTGATAATGTTGCCGCCCACATTCTGTACACCACAAAAAATCCCTTTGGGAAGTGTAAGTGTATCATTCTGCCAGTTCTTATAGTTGTTAAGTGCGCTGGCTCTTTTGGCCCTGTACATCCCTGTTGGTGTGGCGGCAAAAATAAGTGTGTCATTTAAAGCCAGTTGGAGAATCTCAAGATAAGATGCATTTGGACCAATAATGTACGTATCTTTTACTTCAAGTTTGTCGGTGTCAAAAACAACAATTCCAAAGCCTGTTGAGAGATAAGCAAACTGTTTATCGAACGTTACCTCATTAATGATTTTTTTTCCGTTTAAAGATTTAAGCTTAATGTTGGGATAGTTTACAAGGTTACGGTTCGCATCAATAACATCGATATTAGAGTTGTCGTATATTACAAGTACTTTGTTGTTGTAAGGATTAGTTCTCAGCAGGCGGACTCCGATATCACTCAGCCCATTAATCTTATTTAGCGGCTCAACGCTCAATTCCTGCTCATCAAATCTTATAAGACCATTGTAATTGGACGCATAAACGGTAGCCCCATTCTTTGTTACAGCGTTACATGAATTTATACCTAAGTGATCTTGCCAGGTTCTTGGGCCCACTTGTGAAAAAACGGAACAAACACGAAGGCAAAAAAGAAAAAGAAAAACTCTGGTCATAATAAATTTCACAAGTTGTATTATAACGCTAAAATTACGATAATATTATATTCCTGAGCGCATATTTAAGGCTCTTTGTTCATTTAACGCTACAATAAAAAACATAGGTTTTACCCTTAAGCACTCAATCTTTGAATTAGGAATCGCGGCGCATTTAAACAGCATCACCCCGGTTACAAAATATCGAACTCTGAAATAGAGGAATTGAAATACTAGCAGAACTTAAAAATTCAGTAAGCCCCAAGATTTATCGTAAAATAAAGACGATGTTTTACGATAAAGCACTACAAACCTTGAAGTAGAAGTTGTGGAACAACTTCAATTCAGGATCACACTGAAGTGAAAAAGCCTCCCCGAACTTAATCGAAAAGGCTTTTTCTACTTCAGTGTGACCCCGAGAGGGTTCGAACCTCCAACCTGCGGCTTCGGAAACCGACACTCTATCCAGTTGAGCTACGGAGCCAGATATTTAGGCAAAGTTAGTACTATCCTACAATTATTTAATGAAATTACTGTAGCGGGTTTGATTTTATTTCTTCACCGGAATAAAAAACACTTCCACCCGTCTGTTTTTTTCTCTGCCTTCATTTGTGTGATTTGAGCTTATCGGAAACTCATCCTCATACCCATTTGTTACAATCTTATTTTTTAATTCCGGTAACTTACTTACAAAATAAGTTTTAATAGCTTCCGCCCTACTTTGCGAGAGTTTCTGATTTAAATTTTTATTGCCCGTGCTATCGGTATGGCCGTTAATGACTAGCTTATAAGCAGGGTTTACTTTTAGCTCGTTAACAATTTCATCTAATTCTTTTTTTGCCTCCGGTTTTATTTTTGATTCGTTTGTGTTAAACAGGTAAAGGGAATTAAGCGCCAACTGTTTTGCAGATCCTATTGCTGCAATCGCATCAATGTCAGCTCCCGGCCACATTTTGTCTCCTTTTTGAGTAGACGTTGCAGCATCCACCAGTTTTACATAAGTGAAAATATCTCCGGATTTTGTGGAGTCACCTATGTCAATTAGCGAATTACCTCCGCTTATCTTTCCCACATTGATCCAACGTTTGCCGTTTTTTGAAACGTATAAAAAAGTTTCCTCCACATATTTTCCAACCTCAAAAACATACAGGTCAGGACCTTCTATATTTACCAGCGCGTTATCTGTGAAAGCAACCGTAAGTTCGCCGCCGGTGCCTAAAGAGACGAAGCCCGTTATTCTTTCCTTATTAAAGTCAGGTTTTCCAAGCGCGTCATTTACTTTGGAATTTTCTGGAATGGGTGCCGGATCGCCGGCTTTGTAACTCACAATTCTATCGGCAAACGAAATATCGCCAAGCGGTAGTTTTATAATTCCACCATGACCATCGCTATATCGTTTTTCAGTACCCTGCGAAAACAAAACCTGAGTGGAAAAAACAAGAAAAGCAATAACAGACAAGACGTTTATATATTTCATGAATCTTTTTTTTAAGCAAATATATTGTCTTTCTGCCAGTCCCCCTAAAGAGGTGATTTTTTACTGCATATTGCATTGGCGATGTCATTTGCAACTGCTATTTGACTTTAAACCCCTATTATTTAAAATTCAATGCTATTTTTGCAGCTCAAATCAATTTATACATGAAAAAAATAGTGTTTGCGTTAATTGTATTATTTACAATTAACAGTGTGTCGGTAAGAGCCGACGAAGGTATGTGGCTGGTTCACCTGATTGGTGACAAAACTTATGCCGATATGACTAAAAGAGGTCTGAAATTAACCAAAGAGCAATTGTACAGCATGAATACAAATAGCCTTAAAGACGCGATAGTTCTTTTTGGTGGTGGATGCACTGCGGAAGTTGTGAGCAAAGAAGGTTTATTGTTTACTAACCACCACTGCGGTTACGACCAAATCGCTTCTGCCAGCTCAGTAGCGCACAACTATTTGAAAGATGGTTTCTGGGCAAAATCAAAACAGGAAGAAATTGCCTGTCCGGGTTTAAGCGTTCAGTTTTTAGTAAAGATAGAAGACGTTTCAGAAGCTGTTCTTGCAAAACTAAAAGACTTACAACCAAATGAAATTACGGCAAAGCTTCCCGGTATTTTAAGCGAAATGTCTGCGAAAGCTTCTGAAGGTACAGGACTTGAAGTACGCGTAAGCAGCTTCTTTAGAGGTAACCAGTTTTTACAATTCACTTACCAGCGTTACAAGGACGTGCGTTTGGTTGGCACTCCTCCAGAAAGCATTGGAAAGTTTGGTGGAGATACTGACAACTGGGAATGGCCGCGTCACACCGGCGATTTTTCGATTTTTCGTGTTTACATGACGCCGGACGGAAAACCATCTGATTACAAACCAGAGAACGTGCCCTACAAACCAAAACATTTTTTGAACGTGTCTATTAAGGGCGTTAACGACGGTGACTATGCCATGATTTATGGATACCCTGGAGGAACTAATCGTTACGAAACTTCTTATGGTGTAAAATTGAAAATTGACATTGAAAATCCAAACTTGGTTAACTTGCGTGATGCAAGATTAAAAGCCATGAAAACTGAAATGGTAAAAGATCCTGCGGTTAAAATTCAATTGGCCAGTTCTTACGCCGGCATTGCTAACTACTGGAAATTTTTTGACGGAGAAACAAAACAATTAATACAACACAATGTACTTGCACAAAAAGAAAAAGACGAGAAAGCATTTGCGGAATGGGCAAAAGGAAAAGCCGAATACGATAATTTGTTTGGAAATATAAAGTCAACTTACGACGCCTGGAGGCCTTATGCCAAAGGTCGTGTATACCTCATCGAAGGTATTTTAGGATCACCGTTAATGTCTTTTGCTTCTGGATTAAAAGCGCTGGATGATGCCATGTCTGCTCCAACAATTAAGCAAGAAGATGTTAAAAAACTCTCAAGTGCGGTTAAAACAAATCATGAGAAATTCATGAAGGGCGAGAATATTGCCTCTGATAAAAACATTTTAGCCATCGTGTTAAAAATGTTCTATCACGATGTAGATGCAAACCAACAACCATCTACATTTTATCAAAATCTGAAAACCGCCTATGGAGATCTTGAAAACAATGAAACCTATAACAAATTCTCCAAAGATGTTTTTGATAATACTTTGTTTCTCAATTCCGAAAAGTTTACCGCCTTTATTGAGAATCCTGATACTGCTGCACTTCACAAGGACCCAGCTTTTAAAACAGCATTTGCTTTTTTGAATAATTTCAACGCCAATTACTCAAAATTCAATAAAGATTTTGTGGCCATGAATTATGCTTATAACAATAAGTACCTAAAAGGTGTTTTGGAAATGAAAAAAGGCCAGGCGCTTTATCCAGATGCCAACCAAACCATGCGTATATCGTTTGGTAATGTGAAATCTTATTCGCCAAGAGATGCTGTTAAATACAAAGAAGTTTGCACCCTGGGCGGTGTAATGGAAAAATACAAGCCGGGTGATTATGAATTTGATGCTCCTGCAAAATTAATTGAACTCATCAATAACAAAGATTACGGACAGTACATTGATAAAAAAGCAAACGACGTGGTGGTTTCATTCATTACTACTAACGACATTACTGGCGGTAACTCAGGCTCGCCGGTGTTAAATGCAAAAGGAGAATTGATTGGTTTGGCTTTCGACGGAAACTACGAAGCTTTAAGCCATAAAATTGCTTTCGACGGAGAATTAAACCGTACCATTTGTTTAGATGTGCGTTACCTTTTATTTGTGGTAGATAAGTTAGGCGGCGCCAAAAATATTATTGACGAATTAGTATTGGTTAAATAAAAAATTTCACATGCATTAATTTTAATCGGCTGGCGCGTGTTTGTCAGCCGATTTTTTTATCTCGCAACCACCACTTTTAATCTGACAATCAAGCGATCTGCTTCCCCAAACAAAAAAATAAATGCCATTTGGTAAATCTGTTACCAAATAATTTTCCTTATTATTTCCTTCTACAGAAATTACTTTTACCACCTGGCCCAACTCATTTAAAAAAGTAAGATTCATTTGCCTTTCTGTTGAAATGAAGAAACTGCCATTGGTTGGATTGGGGTAAACACGGAGCGTTTGCGCACGCTTGTCAATTTGGCTATTTATTCCCACACAGTCGGAAACTTCCTGAATCAATACGGTTGAAGATTTACAGCCGTTACTGTCAGTTCCCCATACCGTAAACGTTGTTGTAATCGTAGGAGAAACATTTATAAGCGATGTGGTTTGATTTGTGCTCCAGCTGTATGTTGAAGCACCATTTACATTTAAAATGGCGGGCTCTCCAACGCAAATAACACTCCCCGACGCGAAAGCCACAAGAAAGGGAAGGGCGTTAACCGTTATGGTTTGAAATACACTATTCGTGCTCGTGCAGCCAGTAACAGTATTGGTGCCAGTTACAGAATATGTAGTTGTTACGGATGGTGAAAAAGCGATGCCATTTAAAACTCCCTGTGTCCAGACATAGCTACTAACTCCTGCTGCGTTTAACGTTACAGTGCCTCCAATACAAAAGGAAGAACTGCTGGCGCTGCTGGTAATGATTGGCAATTGATTAACTGTTACAAAAACCGTTGCTGTTTTAGCACAGCCTGTTATGGTATTGGTGCCAGTTACAGAAAACGCTGTACTGATCGACCGAATAAATGGAACAATATTTAAAACGCCATTTGTCCAAGTATAGGTATTTGCACCTTGTGCAGAGAGTGTTATAGATTGGCCAAAACAGATTGCAGAATTTGAGGACGACACGGTTAGCGAGGGCAAGGTATTTACGGCAACTCCCTGCGTGGCGTAATTTACACAACCTGTTAAGGTGTTTGTGCCTGTAACATCGTAAGTGGCGCTTGCCGTCGGTGTAAAGGCAAGGCCGTTCGTATCCCCATTCGTCCGTGTGTAGATGTCTGCATTTACACCGTTTAAGGTAAGAGTAGTTCCTTCACAAATAACGGGATTTGATACGGTGATGGAAACTATTGGCAAGGCGTTTACAGTAAAGGTTACAAGTGCTATGTTAGTGCTTATGCAGCCAGTGAGTGTATTTGTGCCGCTTACAGAATAGCTGTTTGTGAGGGTTGGAGAAAAAGAGGCCCCATTTGTAACACCACCCGACCAGGTATACGTATTGGCGCCACCGCCCGTTAAGAAGACATTGCTTCCCATGCAAATAGCCGAACTGCTTTCATTTGCCGTTACACTTGGTAAGGCATTTACCGTGATGAGTTTCGTAGCGGCATTCTGACAGCCATTAGCGTCTGTGCCTAAAACCGTGTAGGTAGTTGTGAGTGCAGGCGTAAACGCAACGCTGTTAAGTACATTCCCTGTCCAGGTATAACTGAGTGCACCGCCGCCATTTAATGTGTTAATCGTTTAGTCATTTAAGTCTTATAAAATCTCTAGGCTGCATACTGGATATGTTTTGCATGAAAGTATTTTTGCACTTGGCTTTTATCATTTTTCCTTTTCGTCATAAAATCTTCTACGTTACT